>JGI24159J19872_10013356_pt1 | contig 10678 bp, 4 predicted proteins | sample Ectturendosymbi4_FD_19872 | JGI IMG/M metagenome (IMG submission 19872)
CATAGAACCGGTTTCCCCCTCACCGCTACATAGAACTGGTTTCCCCCCACAACTACATAGAACTGGTTGCCCTCCCACCACTACATAGCACTGGTTGCGAAATATGCGATTGCGAAACAAGGACTTACTGTTTCAAAGTCAGCTGTGACCTCATCTCATTGTCCACTTCACAATCGACGTTCGCGCAAGATAGTTTTGCAAGCGACCTTTGACCCTGTTTGTTTGCCGGAAGTTACGTGTGTATGCCGCTTCTGCGACCAACCTCCCCATGACAGGGCACTTTGTTGTGATCTTGTCAAAACTTTAAGACAGTAGTTGTGTTTTGAACATTCTCCATACCTGGTTACTGCTCGTGATTGATGTCCATGATTTTAATATAAATAATCGCACGTGTGCTGCTATGCGTCGAATTCAAACAGTTTCCCACAGAGTTTAAACAGAGTTAAACTCCCTGTGTATGTAGAATGGCTCAAAGTGTAACCAAACCTGCTTTGAAAGTCTTGTTTTCGGGACTGAAGCAATATTAACAGTACAGGGTGCCCAAAGGTAGATGTACAGTCAACAAATTGGTTTGGGCCAGAAAGTATACGTACGTTTCTTATGCAAAAGTCTTAATCATGTTATTTATTTATTCATATTTAAAAAGAAATTGTTTAATCTCACAGGCGTTCCAAATGACCTCCTTCAACATTGCGCCATTCCCGACAGCTTTTTACCTGTGGCACGCAATGTAGCACAAATGTTTATTTTCATCAATTCCTCTGAATGCACCATGAATGTAATCTCTTTATTGCTTTGTGATTCATCACATACACCTTGTTCCTTACAACAACACAGGTGTTAGGTGGGCGTGGTGGTCATTCAATGCTTCACCTTATCCCGAGCCACAGTTAATATTGGAATGATACAGATGAGCAGAGTGAGAATCGTGTTCGTACCACCGTGTCAGCCGGTGGATGAATCTTCATTCAGCCATGCTCTTTTTTAAACTTGAGCCATCTTTAAGATATACTAATTTGATTTCTCAAAATCTTTTTATTCCGAATTTTCTGACGAAATTTCGTCAGAAAATAATGTTCAGTTTGATCAAAAACTTTTCACTACGGAACTTTGTGTAGAATCAGGGGCTGGCCAATCTCGTCGAGTATGTTTTTGGTTCGATCCCCGCCCGAGCTGTTCCCCAACACTGGTAGTGAAACGCCGGGTGTGGGAGGGACAAGCAACTCAGGCTTGTAACTTTCATCTGCCTTTCCAGAGCGTATACCTTGACTCCGGCACAGCTAACAAGTTCAAACTGGAAGTGTTAACACTGGTACGTTTCGTGCACGTCATGCCTTACGTGTTGATGGGAGTGGGAGGATTCCTCCTCCTCCTCGGTTTCGCCCTCGCCGTGGAGAAAGTAAGTCTGCGCTGAGTATATATGTGTGTCAGGACTGGGCTGCAGTGTTTCCAGTCACGACCGTTCCAGTGTTGCCAGATGTTTCTTCCTGTTTGACAAAAAGCGCGTGACTTGCTAAGTTTGTGACGTGACAATTGGTGCGATAAAGTTTTGTTGTTTGTTTAGTCATAAAAGCTGATCAGTTAAAACATTTAACTCTTATCAGTAAATCTTCTGGCAACAGTGAAACGGAGCTGGTTTATCGGACAATTGACAAATCAGTGTAGCTCAGGCCCCCCCTGTCGTAGTGAAGCATGCGGGGGTGTAGGTGTTCACCTTCTCTACAATGAAGCCTTCGCGAAAACCCTCCTCTTCAAAAGGGGTTTGTTCATTAAGGCGCGCGTCTATACCCTACTTAGCCTTCACTGCATATCATCGATGAATTTAACTGAAGCGCTTCTTGTTGCTGCTACGAATGTTAAACGTGCCCTCACCAATTTCCTGGATACTGTTTTGAATCGACTGTTACTGGATCATCGTAGTTTAGTTTTTAACTAGTAACGGAGGCCATTCTATTAAAACGTCATCTTGAAAGTGACGAAACAAAGCAACTTCGCGATGTCTCTGTCAAATAGATGTTGTCAAAGCAACGAATAGAAACTTCTAGAAACAACTGGATGTTTTGTCACTCCCACTATCACCAAACCATGCACCTGCGTGAACATATGGCATAGTTTATTAGTACAGACCACTGGGAGTGGGAAGACTAGACACAAAAAAACAAAATAAAACGACTCCATTTTATTGCTAACCTGCTCTTCACTGATATCGCCAGCGCTGGCCGCTAAAGACGCCATTGAGAAATCACAAGCAAGGGCCAAACTGGCCGTGATGGTGCCTGTCCACTGCTGTTATATAACAAATCCACCATAGATCAAGTTAAAAACTTTGCTTTAAACCAGAAACCTGCATCGATCATGAGTTGAGTGTTTGTTTCACCAGTTCCGGAGGGAGTCTCCCTACACAACAATCGATGATTGTGATGAAACAGCGTCACGTGATGGGACGAGCGATGACATCACGCCAGTTAACGGAAAGGCTTCCTAATGACGTCGCTGTTGCTTCATTGATGACGACGCTTCTCAAAAGCTTGTCGTGTTTTTCGTCATTTTTTGCCAAATTCACAATTACTTCTTCGGATGCAAAATTGAACGACATTTGCGACATTCAGATGACTGACGTGGGTTTTGTGTTGAGGTCAAGTAATTGTGCGATTGTTATTATTACATCATCACTGTGCTGCTCTGTGACGTAGCAATGTTTTGTTGGAGCCTTAGGTTTGTAGCTGAATAAACTATGCATAGCAGGCTTGGATCGCATTACACATCGTACGTTAGTCCGGGATTCATGGAAGCAAGCTTTTAACTTTCTACCGACTCTGAGCAGCTACTTTGTGTCGCAGAAGTTAAGTTATACTGGAACTTCAAGTTGGTTTATAACCATATAGGACTTTTCTGAAAACTGTTGTAAAGTATCAGGATATATATTTTCATTTTATATTAAATTCGTCCAAGACGTTCAGCGTTTTCCAAACCCAGCTTCCATCAATGTGAAACTTGTAAGTTTTGCATTGCTGTGTTAGATGCAGCAATGCATGGTTTACATCAAATCATAGTCAGCGTTTTTAATCACAAATATTGGATCGCCAGCTTGCTGATTATGGAAATAGTTGTTTTCGGGAAAGTCCAAAATGTTTCAACTTAAGCCATCGCTTGTCCAGTGCTTCCCCTGTTTGTTGACGACATCGCTTCGAAAGGTTCCCACCTTGCCAGATGTTTGTTTGTGAATGTTTTTAATTGTTGTTGAATTGTTTCCAAGCGTGGCCATGACGTCATAGGTGACCAGGTCCGTAAGCAGATTAGGACACCAGGAGGGGCGAAGAGTTTTCTAAGAGGGGCCCACATTTTTTAAACTGTGTCCAACACATTTTTCCAGAGGGGGGCGAAAAATTTTCGAAGCTCCCCTTAGTTACGGGCACATTTCTTCTACAGCGAGTGCATTTGTCTCTGCTCCTGGCTGCGCTATAAACGAGCTGTCTGCAAGTTATTGTTCTCTCTCGAGTTTTTAAATAATAACTTCCTGTGTCGTCAAGGTCAAAAGTTAAATGTTTCCATCGCTGAAGACGTCACTTGTTATTGCTTTTTAATGTTCGATTGCAATCGTGTGCAAGAAGTGCCGTATTATTCTATATCGAACAAATCTGTGTAAAACGGAAATGATGCTGATGCGTCACTTCCTCTGTCGTTGCTCCTCGCATTGTGCGGCAATAAAAGCTGAATTACCATACCACGTGATCAAGATGTCGGTCATGCATGACCAGGTCTACTGTGTGCGCTCCACTCCCACTCAGACAATGTAGAAATCTTGGACCGCTGATGTCACGGCGTCATCAGGGCTGCAGGTCACGAGGTCAGCAGCTGGCCAATCAAGGCCCATTGTTGGGCCAATTACCTTACCACTTGAAGCGGTCCCGTGTGTCTCGAGTGTCGGAAGGCTGGCAGCTGGAAAAGTAGAAACTTTTTCTGAAATTTAAAAAGTAATTTGATATCCACAGGAAAAGTGTGGTTGGCTGCTTTGGATTTTGAAACTTGGCAAAAAGTGATTAATGCGTTGGTTGAAATACGTAATTGTCCATTGCAGCCGCCACCTCGTTACAAGAGCTCTCACCTTCATGCTTGGCGGTAGTTGCCATGGTGATACACTCTCACGTGATAAACGTCTTTCTCATCGTTCCACTTGATTGATTGGTTTTCATGTCAAATCAACGAATCGACCGCCTTGAAAAACAAGAGACAAATTGTCATCGACGGAAATAATTTGCGCTTGTGACGAAACAACCCGCTTGTCGATGATGTAGCTCATTGGGTTATGGAAGTGCAAAATGGCAGGACGTGTGAAAAGTTGCACTTACTGGCTAAGATTCATTGGAATTCTTTCGCAGTAACGCATCCCGTCAACAACGATGGTATTTAGAGGATTAAATGCACGCAAGGTTTATATGTCACAGTGCAAGAATATAAGAGTTGATGCAGTTATTTTTATGATTGTAACAAATAAGCACTTAGTGATTCAGAAATAAATCTGTTTTCAGATCTGATATTAGCCTCCCACCAAGAACTTCAATGCACGATTATTCTACCCAAGGCTTAAGTCACACACCTGCATGTGCCTCGTCCAACAGCTTCCTATATAGCAGGTTGTCTTAGAGGAAGGCAATCTCAGATNAGGTTTCCAACTGAAACAGTCATTCTGCGCAACTCTAGCTCGTAAGGTTTGCCCACCACTGCCTGCTCAGCATGCTTCGGTCTAATGGCCTGTTGGCACTCAGCCAAAACTTTCCGCTGAAAAAGTCGCAAATGCAACCCTTATCAGTTCTCCGTCCATCGATGTCATTGATTGTGATGTCACAGAGAAGTGGTAAGGATCGTCTTTCGACCTGGGGGTGTAGTTGGTCTAGTTTCCTGTGGCACAAAATTCAAACTGGTCACGGAAACATGCAAATTTTCTGGAAAAGAATCTTTTGAGCCTGCCTTCTGTTCTGGTTGTAGCGAAACTGTTTGAAACTCATGCTGGACTAAATGTCGGTATCATTTTTGCCAACCAGCAAATCACTCCTGGCGCTTCTGATGCGAATGGTCATTTCAGCCTCAGTTCCCGCTTTTAGTGGAGTTTCGCAACAAGAGAAGTGCGCAGCAGCAGCGGCCGTTTAGCTACTTTACCAGAGAATGGTGCTCAACAACTTCCAACATCCACTTAAAGTTCGGCGTCTGCCTCGGTAACCGCCGTCTCTTTCATTCAAGCACCTTTCTTTCTCATTCCAGTTTGATTCTGAAGCGCTTTTCGCCGAAACCAAAAAATTAATATGCATCGTTTGGCTTCCATCGCAGAGCTGTCTACAAATTCCCAGCTACATTGGTTAGACTTTTACACAATAAAGGGACTGCACTTTGATTGGTTTGTATCAGAAGTGAAATTGTTTTTGACTATCTAATGAATGAGTGGAACTGTCACACGAAGTTGTTGTCAGATATTACCTGTGCACAATTGTTTGCCGTTCCATTCAACCGATGATGAGCAAAGCAGCAAGCATTTCGGTTTACTGAGAAATCACACCCATTGTTCTAATCTTCAGACGCTGCCAAATCCACCCCAGGCCCTTCAACAAGATCCCACACACACAGCCAGAAAATAACGAGGCTCTTTTTTAGCGGGGGACGTCACAAAGACTCAAACGAGCAGCCAGGTTTTGGTAACATGAGCTCATCAAAACCTTAACATTGGAAAAATGGTATAATTTGGGATCTCGAGTCCCGCGACTCGGGTTCGGTGTAGCGTTTATTTCCACCCCGTGTTCAGTGACCACCAGAACCTAACTACGCTGTACTGTTTTAGCTAAACATACAAATGCTTGAGGGATTGAAAAAGGTTGTAAAAAGGGGGGAAAGGTTCAATAAATTCCATTGACAGCCCTGGTTGTAAGCTCTAGGTTATATCAACACAACGGAACTCTTAGTTCATATGTCTTATATGAGCAGCCCTCATTTTGAATACGTCTTTTCTTACTCATTTGTTGGTTCCCCAAAATGTTTGGAAGTACGGAAACTGCTGCTGCATAGCATCATGCGTTCCATTAATGTTGATCGGACTTTGTTTGAAGCAGAAATGCTGTAAAATAGCTACCAATAAATTTAACAAATGGCGTGCCTACCACCCATACCGGTACGTGCAATTCACATTGCCTTAAGAAATAATAAATGATTATTACAAACTACAAGCCAAGCACGTAGGCTAGGCTTGTTTGCGTTATTCACGCGTAGTGTTGCCACTCTACATTAACCAGTTTCCCCTACGATAAGAATGAAAAATCCCTACATTTCCCTACACAATCTGAAACAAAAAACGCAATCTGCAATCATCTTGAGCTACAACATCTGGCCCTGAAACACTATATACTATAAACGTTGCATAATTAAGAGTGCAAGATCAAAATTACATGTCTAAAACAAGCACCATTACATTTACAGAAAGCACCACTGCATAACCACATGTCATTTTTTTTCAAAAAAATTATCTCAATATCTTCTAAGATTAGCCAGCACCTTTCGCAATAAATCTTAAGCATAATCCCTTGCAACTCTCCAGCTGGTTGCAATTCAAAAGGAAAAGGTGTCATTAGTGATAACACCAACAGCTTCAGAATTTCAAATTTTTCAAAATATGTTTTCCTTTCTTTCCCATGTAAATGCATAGGTCAGTGGTTCCCAACCGGGGAGGAATTCCTCCCCAGGGAGGAATTTCATGAGTTCAAGGGAGGAATTCCAATTTGTAGTTAGTTTACCTTTTCATTGTAAATGTTGTGCTTCTTTTTTAAGTTGACATTAGTTAGATTTGTATGTAATTTAATGGACTATCACACTTTTTTGTCATTTAATGGACTGTCACACGTTTTTTTGACCAATTTTAGTGCCACTATTTGACAAATAGTTTTGTCCCACTTTTATTAATCAAGTTATTATCTTCAATAAAGTCCATTGGTCCAATTGCAGTTAATACTAGTCCACGAACCCGAACAATAAGCCACACCGTGACAGGTAAAAGTCAGGTGAGAAACAATATATTGGCAGATCAAATATTCCTGCAGACGCGTGTAATATAGGGGAGGAATGAAATAAAATTGTGTAATAGGGGAGGGAAAAAAGTTCCAAAATCAGCAAAGGGAGGAATGCATCAAAAAAGGTTGGGAACCATTGACTTAAAGACTTCATCAGCGTCTAGAGCAGCTTTTCTCTGCAGGAGTTTTACGTGATAAGTAAAAAGTGAAAACTAGTAGAAAGCAGCAAGTCATCAGAACTGAGTGAAAAGCGTGTTTAGATGAAGATGCACATTCCTAAATAAACTAACACACGTTTTTACGAATGCTAAGAGTTAATGTCTAAATAAACGCTCACTTGTTTGAAATTTGGTGGGAATTCCGGTTGTACCGATTTCACATACAGTCCGGTTTGAAAACATTCCGGTTGTACCGATTTCACGTACAGCATACAACCCCTGACACCGAATAAACAGGAGCAAAGCATTTCTGCATTTGAACCATAAACGAAAATTAAGCATTGGTTGTTGACAGCGTTAACCGAAAATGGTGTTGTTTCTGGTCTATCGATGTCAGAACTATCGAAGAATTCCGGAAAATGAGAACGTAATTCGCCGCTACAGTTTCATGCGTGGGATTTCTTGCGCAAATTGAGTTTGTTTGAAATTAAATCCTCGCAGTGGCAGTCTCGTGACCCGGGACTGTAAAAAGTACAAATGGTGTCGGTTGATTGTGCGCAGTCAATCCGCTGAACATTACAATGCCATTCTTCACAATGAAGGCTCGTGGTTATGTGCTTATTGATGTGTTTGTTCGTTCTGAATTTTGATAAAAACCCGAAAACTGAAATACTGTAGTTTCATCATTTTTTTTTGCTTTGTAGTGAGTAGCGGAACGTACACTGTAAATCCAGACGCTAGTGTTCAGATTGCAGCCGAAGAAGCTGTACCACTTGATCATCTTGATAAAGACGTAAGCATATACTGTTGGTATTTTATTTGGTGTTGTATTTAAGCATATACTGCTGGCGTTATTTCTTTAAGTAATTCTTTATTCAGTTTGTTCATTACAACGAGTAGAAATAAGAAATTTAGGAGGCGGTTTTATATCACAGTGTTAGTTGCAAAGTATGTTGAAACAAGCTTTGTTTGTATACAACACTGCAGAACGAAAACAAATAACATCGCCGTATACATCGTTTCACTTGTTGCAATGTGTTGAAGGCCTGAATCAAAGTTGATTCGAATTACCCCCAGCATCAGGGCCGCAAGCAACTGATATTTTCGGGGGGGAAATGATTGTAACTTGTACCTAGCAACTAAACATGTTTTTTAATATTTTAGGAGGGGTAATTTGCCCGGTTGCGGGCCTACCCAGCATGTGTGAACAAAAACTTGATAGTTCATCAAATCTGAGCAGTGCTTACCGCAATTGCTGTAGGGCTAATACGGTGTTGGTACACCGGAACCAAATTTTTTTCTTTCACCTTTCCTGAAGAAAAGCACTTCACCTGCCTGGTGTCTCACTGTGCCAAATCACCCGTTTGGCGATTACGTCAGATCACAGTGATGCTGAGCGAATGCCACAAACGACAGATCGCTTAACCTCTTGTGGATGGTTCTAGTCGGTGCGCGTGTCAAACTGATGACGCCGCAAAAGTTTTCTGGAGATTAAATAAAATCTGTGACACTTTGACGCTAAGCCCAATCGGACATACTGTAGTTGCTTGGTCGTTTTAATATTGTTATATCTCCGTTTGAAGACAAAGTCGTAGTTTTGCTTAATCTATGCTTATGTGTGTTCAAACGGATGTTTTGCAAGTTTGTTGGAAGCAGTGGATCTCAAACGAAACAGGAATTCTAGGGGTGCAAACTCTTCTAGAAAATTGCAGGCGATTGTGTACAGCCATGTGGTTAAATAGTGCAAGGGTTGTAACCAGAGACGGATCCAGCCAGTAAGGTTAGGGGGGCGCGATTTCAGTAATATTTGGCAGTCAAGTCTCATACCAGCTTTGCTACTATGAAAGAGATGAAGTATATTCCACAACACTGCTGTGACAAAACCCCGGACGGCAAAATTGCTTTATATCGCGAATGCTGGTTGCCGAATTGTACAAAATCAAGGTGAAAAAAGTTACTTTTGTAGATTTTGGGGGGGGAGATCCCCACCCCTGGTTGTAAATGTCATGTTTCCTCCCTCAGGGGTTTCCGGGTGCAAAACAAATTTAGAAATGCTGGTTGGAAAGTTAAAAGGAAATGTTTGCGGTTTATGAAATTTTGATGCGATTAGTTGTTTGCACAGCATACGTGTTTCCCCCAAAATCGTAGGTATGCGCACGACGTGTGCCCCGTATACCCTCATCTGCTTTTCAACATACTTGGTCTAATCGCTTTCATTTTGTTTTTTAGGCTGCGCGTAGCCACTTAAGCAAGGCACAATCTGAATTGTCTGCCGCTACGACTGACATTGGGAAGGCGGAAGCCCAAGTTGCGATTCAATGTTACGAAGCCATCATTGCCGCCTAATTCTGAGACGCGCGCAATGGTTCATAGATACTGCTGGACTGCACTCGTGCTCAGTCTATGAAAGTCATCAGTCCCATCCGTGCATGGCTCTTTGTCAGCTTCTCGCGTGGAAGTTTTCTTTACTTGTCGCTTTTTGCGTGCATCGCGAAATATATGGTTCACGACCTCGGGCACGTTAGTGCGATTGGGCAAAGCTTTCATGAAAAGTTGTCGTGCTCACGTATTGCAAAAGTACGAAACGATTTTGTTTGACGCTTTTGACTTCCAATGTGTGGCTTGCTTCTGATGATTTTCAAACACCTTGAATCTTGTTCTTAATTATGCGAAAAATCCACTTGCTAGACAGAATTTTTATGAGAAGCATGTGGCTTACTAACATAGAAAAAAGGCTGAAATGTTCAAGGGTTACGTTGGGCAGCAAAAACAACCCGGTAAAAAGTGAGGCTGGAACTGCGGTGGGAAGCTGTGCAAGCTGCTACGTAAAAATTTCCAAACGTTATCTTTCAATGGTTCAGATGGTTTTGAGATAAATATGGCGTAATGTGCTATTTCGTTTTCATGACAATGACGAAGCAGCAATTAGCTCCAAAACGCATACCTTGACATAGTTGTCTCAATGTATTCTGGAAAAAGCCAGAGCTTTTGTTAGGCGCGGGTAAGGAAATTAGCGATACCATTATAATCAGCGGTGCCGTGTTTTGCCTGACAAAAGCTTGATTAAACCAGCAGCGATCGAAGTTGCCAGAATAACGTGCGGCGATGCCATGCTAATAAGTTAGTTATGGTTCCGTTGTAAAATAACACAATCACGATGCGCATCTAAGAACTGTCAAAATATTCTGCAACAAACCATAGCTACTGTAAAGCGAAGTGGAAAATTTAGTTTGCAGCTGGACAAGACCATAGACATTGGAAATGAAGTACAGCTTAGGCTATTCGTGCGGCGGTGGACTACGTGGAACAGTTTCTTTTTTGCCGTCAAACTGCCGAAAATAGCACGGGAGAAGAAATATTTAAGAAAGTAGATTCCTTCAATGATCATCAGCTTTCGTGGACTGTCTGCGTTTCTGCTTGCGCCGATAGTGCTCCCTCCATGATGGGAACTAAAAAAGGTTTAAAGAGTTT
>JGI24159J19872_10013359_pt1 | contig 10676 bp, 10 predicted proteins | sample Ectturendosymbi4_FD_19872 | JGI IMG/M metagenome (IMG submission 19872)
TTTTTTTGATGGTCTGGCGAAATCTAACCGCTAAAATATCGTTGGGTGTCCAAACTGATTCAACCTTAGCGGCCTGCCCAAAACCGGACCTATTAGCGGCCCCTGCCATCTCTACTCTGATATAATTTTTTACGAACGGCATCCCATAGAATAGTGCGTATAGCACACATGAGCTGCTGAAATGAATCTGGTAGCCTACATGTGTAGAGATGTACAAAAAAGAGAATATTTATCACTAAACTCTAAAACGTAAGACTCAGGATGCGTAGTGTTACTTGAAATCGATTTCCTATGTAAAAAAATATGTCATGCCTATGGATTCACTTGTTTGTCAACTTTGTGAAGATTAATTACTTGAGTTCGTAAAAATTAATAAAAATTTACGTTTGCTAAAATTTATGATTGGGTAAATTTATCCCCAGTTAAGAAACCCTGATTTATAGTGAACAATATTGCCACAAATATCGAAAACATTATTTTAGAAAATTGCAAGAACGCATGCAGCCGTGTACAAGAGAGCCCCATCTGCATAACGTTTAGTGGGATTGCATGACAACGCACATGTTGATGGTACGCTTTACAACTTCTCTAGTGAGCAGTTGATAAAAACAGAAAGTGAAATCCTTGCCAAAACTTGGATTATTACTTTTTTATCCTCATCACTTCAACCTTGTAAAAAAATAAAAGTAGAATTTGAAAATGCATACAGCGGAATAAAGAGACAAGTGCTGGCACCAAAAAGCATCCTGGGTTTGAAAGTTAAACTTCTCCAACCGTTATATATCTGTCTTCTTCAAACAAAAGAAACGCCGTCGTGCTAATATGAGCGAAGAAATGCAGGATGCACTGCACATATAATTCTCTTCGCAAAAACAACAGTATCGTAGTTACTAAGCCGTACAAAGGTAATGGTGTGGTCCTACTCGATCGAACCGGCTATGTGTCAAAAGGAAGATATATTGAGCGACGTTAGAAAATTTTTTCTGAGCACCTATGACGACATTTTGCAGAATCTGAAGACAATTCTGCGGTTCCTGTATTGACTGCAAAAAACAGCCTTAGCGAAGAAGATTGTATTACCGAAAGTACCTCACTTCAGCCAGTTACCTCATCATCGTACGGGTTACCCAAACACACACAAGGCTGGCAACCTAATGAGACCCATACTCTCACTTGTGGGCAGTTTCAACCACGAAGCCGCCAAGTAGCTCTCAAACGCCCTAGCTCCACTTCTTCATTATTCTATAATAGTCGATGAAACTTTGTTTTGTAGTGGAAATACAAAAAACTTATCTACGAGGCTATGCCATGGCATCGCTTGATGTTAAAAGCCTTTTCATAAATATTCCTTCAAAGTTCACCACCAACCTTAATATGAAATCATCATTCCATGACGGCCGCACGCAATTTCAGCGCATTAGCCAAGCGCAAATGAAAAAACTGCTAACGTGGATTTGCCAAAGCACCAATTTCCAATTTAATGGCAAGTTTTACATACAGCTTGATGGCGCAGCAGTGGGTTCGCCCATAGCTCCTCTGTTGGTTGACGTAATAATGAACTACGTTGTGAGCAAGCTCTCGCCAAAATCAGAGTTCAAAACAAGCCAATCGTCTTTTGGCGCAAAGCTAATGATGTATTTGTTGCTTTGAAAGACACAAGTGCGCAGGACATTTTCTTTAATGCACTCAACAGCGTACATAACAGCATTGTTTTCACTAAAGAATTGGAGTGCGGCGATTCCCTTGCTTACTTGAATGTTCTGATAGATAAAGTCAGACTGGAACATAAACAACAACGTTATCGGAAACCGACTCGTTCTGGCCTCTAACATCCATTGGACTAGTTTCCTTCTTCACCAGTAAAACAGAAATCATGTGTTTGGATTACTTGACCGGTCTTATAAAATCGCCAGCACATATGCTGCCGAAACTGTGAATCATGAAAATTAATGCTAATAAAAAACAGATTCCACACAGCACACTTGTATCACTGTATCTTGAAATACCTAAACAAGAAACATGAAGCCTGCATTCACACTTTCACGAAAAAACATCGGTGACAAACATCATCAGCATGCGTCTTCCCTGTCTCGGAGAGATTTCCTACGAACTTCGTCGGGAAGTGCAAAGGCTTGTACATAGCTACGCCATTATTCCCTTTCAGTTTCGTTTCACACATGGAAGTAACAAATTGAAAAGTCTTTTCCAAATAAAGAAAAACAGGTCGTTCTAACGTACAAACTGCTAGGAAGTACCTGTGGGTCAATCTGCGTTGTACAAACACGCCGGAATTTAATAACCCGAATCAACCAACACAATTTCGATCAACGCTCTGATGTGAGCAAACTTTTGTCTGCTAATCCCACGCACAGATTTTAATTTGAAGCAACCAGACATATTGGGAAGCATCTCCGGTCAAACAAAACTTCTTTTGAGTCTCTTCTAATACAGCAGAGGTTCCCAACCTGAGGTATATGTACCACTAAGGGTACATTTGCCTATCCGAAGGGGTACATTTAACGTTAGCAATAGAAGATAAATATATATTTACATATCTTTTTAAATCCAAATATTTATACATATATCAGTGAATATTATTTTCAAAAGCTATTATATGCTTATATTTAGATACATCTACGATTAATCATGATAAAATATTTTGTCATAAGAAATTTCAGGGGTACATGTTCATCTGTCGGAATGCTGAAGGGGTACATGGTCAAAGAAAATTTGGGAACCCCTATAATACAGGAACGCCAACCAGATCTCAACACCGACGGTTCGTCTATTCCCTTACTGTTATTTAATACATAACGATCTACATTGCGCAGTGGCGGATCCAGAACAAGCGTTTTTGGGGGCAGTCAATTAGGGCGGTGCCAAAAAGGTCTTCACTTGTTGAAATACCCAAGGTTGTCTGCGACAATCTTTGGGTATGACATAAAAGTAAATACCTTTTGTAGGCCAAGAAAGTGGTTATTTTTGTAGATTGAAATATGTGCGATATTGCAGGGAATAACCACTTTATAACATTAATTCAGAAAACATTTGAAGCGGTCCCCAAAATGGGCCTTGTTTTTCACAAGATGCGTTTAACTGAGAACACTGTTGATGTCCCAACAATCCCTTATATCTACAAAAGGTATTTAAAAGATATGCCATAAAGCACACTGCGCGCTTAGTGTTTGACACTGTTTTGACTGTCCGTAGATCAGATCAAAAAAACAATGTCTGAAACTTATTCCCGATGGATCTTCTTACACTTGGGAGTAAAACCTCAAGTACCACGATAGGAGTTAAAGAACCAAACAACGATCACGTTTCTAGACGAATTTTATGCAGTTGCTTACAAGTACATGGAATATGGAAACCATATTCATTGCTGAAGCTACAATTCAAGAGCAAAATATGAATGAACGGCAGTTGCTATGACATTACTCCCGTTTTAGGTACTGATGCTGGCTATTGTGCAAAACGATCTCATAATCGCATGATAGATTCACATTGTAACGTCATTAACCCTGCTCAGGTCTATTTTAAAACAAACAGTGTTGGTCTAATTTGCTCCACCTTGACAAAATTGTTTCTACCACAACCAAAGCTTGCGTGATGGTTTTAGGTTAACAGGCATATGTGCTTGAACTACTCATAAACTATTCCCAAGCTCACCTGATCCTAAAAAAAAGTTGTTGCATGTCGGAAAAATTTTATTATTTCAAAACCAAACACATGTCCCTCCCTAAAAACGCGGGTAGCACGGTTGCAAACGACACGAAAAATAAACGAAAACGTCCGAAATTCCGCCAGTAACCTTTATTGGTGGTCAGTACAAGACACATAGCGTGATGTGTTCGAAGCTGGTGGAAGTACTGTACATGCAAAAAAAGTAAATTAGGTTGAGACATGAAAATTTGTTATTTTCATGATATTTTTGTCAATTCTTGCATATAAGGTGTATTTGGCCTAGGGTTGCCAGATCACTTGAAACTTTTTCAAGGACATTTACTTCAATGAGGTTCGGTCAGTGGCGTGAAGAGGTCTGGTGATGCCCGGGACGACTCCTTGATTGTATGCCCCCTAACAAATTCTAGTATTTAGCAGTGGAGTGGCGTATGATGGTCAATGTAATTGGATATACGCTGTTTGTGACGTCACAATATGACGTTATTTTGATGTTTGGCGTTGGTTTGGCGAAGATTGTTGACACAGCGTGCATATTATTCTACACGCACTCTCCTTACTCGTTATTGTAGCCTACCATGTGTCTAGGGTAGCCAGATGGCCGGTTTTCACCGGCCTGGCCGGTATTTTACTGCTAATTTATCAGAGGCCGGTAAAAGGCCGGTATTTTGAAAATCAGTGCCTGAAGCCGGTATTTTGCAACAAATAATTTGCCGTAACTTCAAAAAGAACTAACGCCGAGTTTCTCAAATTATACTGACTCTAGTAGTGAATCTTGTCAGGACAGTTCTTTCAGCGAAGTTTATTTCCTGCTGTTGACGCAATCCCTGGTGCGATTTTCGCATCACGCACACACCGAAATGTGATGAGCCAGCCAAAATGCAGGCAAGTTATTAATTGTGACTTAACAATACTGATTGTCTCTCTGTTTTCCCTGTGCCGCTTGCGAAATACGACACGGCTTAGAGTTGGCACTGCTGACAAATCAAAATGGCCGGTATTTTTACAAAACGCATCTGGCAACCTGGCAATTTTTACAAAACGCATCTGGCAATTTTTACAAAACGTATCTGGCAACGGTATTTTTACAACCCTACATGTGTCACTGTAATACACATAAATTAATTGGCGCTTCAAGTTAGGAGACCGGAGCAAAACACAGCACTCCACGCTTAGACAGAGCAGTTCATAACTGCAAAAATATTCGGCAACGCGTTAAAACAGGGGAATAGAACATACTCAGTGCTACATCAGAGCAGTTCACAGAAAATTTTCATGGGGGGGTTTCATTCAGTAGCACATGGTGGTCATTTGTATTTGGTGTGCGCTGTTTGTGACGTCACAATTTGACGTCATATTCATGTTTCGAAACCAACGTTTTGGCGAAGTTTGTTGACATAATATGCACATTTTTCTACACGCACTCCCCTTACTTTATGTGCCATTGCACTTAATACAAACTATTAGCGCTCCAAGTTAGGATATTGGAGGAAAATAAACTCAACGCTACGACACAGCAGTTCATAACTGCAAAAAGATCAGGCTGCGGGTTAAAACAGGGGAGCAAAACACACTCATCACTGCGTCAGAGCAATTTACAACTGCAAAATGAGGGTGGTGCACACCCCGGTTTGCAAGATCGAATCTTGCTAAACTACACAAGAATTGGGATGAAACTACACAAGAATTGAGAATGCGCATAAAGTAGGCAAGAAAGCTCTCAATTTTTTGTTACGTAGAAAAGTCCAGCAAACTTTTATTTTTCCGTTTTCCCTGCTGAGACATTATCGATTCCTGAATGCTTCTATGCAAAAACTGCTGTTTTTGAGATCGTGCAACAGTTCTATAATGCTTCAAAAATTGGTAATGTAGCCAATGGGGTCAGCGCTTGCGCTGATCAGCCTTAGCAGACAAAATAAAGACAATTGTTTCGGATAAAATGAACCTTCGCGGAGCAATCTTAAACATGCGAAGTGGACGAAAGAAGAAGTTTATTGGTTTCGAAACAATATAGCAATGCGAAGGCAATACACTGCTAACGTGTGCTCGCAACTAGGACGCCGAAAAAATCCTGAAGTTATCTAGTCGAGGCGCCCTAAAATTTGTTAAAACAAAGACAACGCCACAATGCCTAAATACATTTTAAGCATCGCAAACGCAAAAACAACAACAACAACTGTACAAAGCACATAATTCACAAAAAGAAAAATACAAGCAAACGAAATTTCGTTTGCATCGTATTCATGGAGAAGTCGCATTTTACCATTAAAAAGGATATAGCCATATATGGTTGGGCAAAAACCTATTCATAGTTTTAAAAAGCATATAGCCATATAGGGTTGGGCAAAAACCTATTCATAGACGAAAGGTCGGCAAAAAGTGGTGAGATGGTTCCTGGACGCAGACGATAACCCAGATTCCCACCAAAACATAATTATTACTTTTTGGGCCATTTACAATGTTCTTCTAAATTAGCAGGCAATTTTTTCCGTGTTATTTGCATAAGTCGACAAATTAACAAGCAGAAAGTATGCGAAAACAATTAATCTCCTTCGCGCAGGTAATAAAGTTTTTGTAAAATATCAAGCTCAAGGGGGGGTTTAAACTCCAACCTCCCCTCCACTGCGTACGCCCTTGTTCACAACTGCAAAGATATAAGGTTGTGTATTCAAAGAGTGCAGTAAAACACACTCAATGCTACGATGGAGAAATTCACAAATTTCAAAAATGGCTGGGCGAATGTCTCGTCGAATAGCTGTCGAGCAGAGCAGGTGTGCTGCTGCCGGCTGGGATGGTGGACACTGAACTAGCCTGCACAAGAATTGAAAATGCGTATAAAGTACGCAAGAAAATTTCCGTTTTAACAGTATTTATGTGGCTGTTATATGCACAACTACTGGGGGGACAAAACAAATAAGCGTTTGTGTGAACCGTTATGATCAATCCGTCCAGAACCGTCGCCAGAAAGTGTTCACTGGGGAGGCTTTGCGTTTGTGCAGGGAGGCTTGATATTGAAAATTTGTTAAAATCTCTACTGATTTATAGTGTTTCATATTTTAATTTGGGGGGCTTGGGGATTTGTCTGTAGGGGCGAAGCCCATCAAAGCATCCCCGTGGCGACGGTACTGAATCCGCCTGAACTGCCAATTAGTGGCGAAGCTTGAAATGACCTACATATTGCAAGCACAGATGTGAAGCTGCATCAGTGCACACCCAGGGTTGCCACATCAACAAACGAAACGAATGATGCATCAAAAAGTCAGCTAAACCAAGGAAATTGAAACAGGACAGTTTTGAAATTTGGCTCAAGATCAATTAAACGGCCGTAATTATTTTTCAATCCTTGTTTGTGATTTTCCTTTGATAGCTTGATCTGGGCAAAGTCACGTCACTATCAGTTTAACTGGGTGTGCGCCGCACACCAAGAGTATAGGTCCCTAGTATTGAGGATGGTGAGAATACTGGCGTTTGAGTACGTAAAAACTAGTGTTGATAAAGGACACAAGTTTCGAAAAATTAAATACATGCAGCATGTGTTAGTAGCCTTACAATAGGAAAAATCATCTTGCTACAGCATTTTAATATTTGCAGTTTCACTCTTTGGATGCCCGGGGCCGTCACCCCGTTCCCCCCCTCTGCACGCCACTAGGTACGGTCTACGGTGGGCTACTTTCAGAAGGCTTGAATCACGTATGGGCAAGTCAGGCTATGTTAACCATGTACGAAATTGAAAAATAAATGAAACGTATTATGAAGACACAACCTTTCTGCAATACTTTTTACTACGCAACTGTAAGATGGAACAAATTTGTACATTGTTTTGTTCATTTACATTGTTTATTCTTGATTCTTGAATGTTCAACGTAATCAACAGTTCTTAAATGAAAATTTTTAAAAATATTCTAGAATTTTCAAGGCTGCCGAAAAATATTCAAGGACAACAAGATGTTTTTCAAGAATCAAGGACATAACGAGTTTTGATAGCAAAAAACTTTACGCAAGCCATTACAAACCGAGAAAATCATTCCGCATACGAATAACAACGCGTATGTGAACACCGCCGATGGCCATAAGGCGGTCTGTAGGCTGTAGCCGGATGCTATATGATGACACCTTAACAGGTAAGCCTTGCTTTCGCTCTCAGCATTTCTCCTCTGAGCGGAAGTCCTTCCACCTACGCCTTCTTTACAAATATTGGCAGAGGGTGTTAATTATCAACAGAACATAAGTTCAGTAATCACTTGATGTATTCAAAACAAGGACAGCAACTATCTACCGACTTCATCCTATACCTAATCACATTGGCAGACACTCTTCGAAATCTGGGGAAAAAATTTAGTTTGATTTAGTATGGTTGTCTTCACCCACCAACGTGGCTGCGTTTAAAGCATTCACCCTTTACACTTCATGTCTTCTTGGTTCGATCGCGGTGGGTTCGTTACACCTGAGCAATCATCGTGATTTCACCTACGAACTGGACATCCAAGCGCTTTTAGACTTTTTCAAAAGATTTACTCTGAAGGTCGATTTCTGGTTCGTCTTTTTTTACGAAACAAGGGAGCAGTAAAGCTTTTCCAGTACGGGTGTATTAGCTGTTCGTTCAAATCCTCGGCAAGATGAGGGCGCAGGCTCGAAGCAAGGTTTTGACGTCAGCAATTTGCACTTTTGCATATAAACAAACTGCAATTGCAGAAAATGCTACGGCTGAAGCCAGTGGCGTAGGCTACCAGGGTTTCCCACGCCCGGGGACAAAGTCCGTTTGGGCGTCCCCACCCAGCCCGTTCGTTGCAGCACAGATGCGAAGAGTGAGGTGGGAGTAAAGGGACGTCGTAAGCTGACTCGGGCCCCGTATATAGTTATTTATAGACCCGTCTGAAAACTTCATATAACTATGACGTCACGGAATTTACGTCAGGGCCTTTGAATCTTGGAAATGATTAACTATCGTAGAGTTAAGAATCTAAATCGTTTCGCGTGAAGCTATCCCCACTTTCAAATTTGGTCACTATTGAACATTCAAACTGTTGTATTACGATATTCCAAATTGCGGTAATACATTCGAATTGTAAAAACTAATGAAAGAAAATTCAAAAAAATAGGCAAAAAGTTTCCTTATCAACAAAATTCTGCATTAATTTTAATGACAGAATTTTATGGGAACAAAAATCTTCTGATAACACAGCATAAAATTGGCTAAAGTTGATTCTTGTTTTCTAAAGCACGGGTTTTTCAGAGTCTTTTGAAGATCCCGAATGCAGCGTAACCGTTTCTTCTCTCTCTTGTCAGATCTGGTCACAATCATCACTGGTGCCAGCTGTTGGGCAGAGCCGGAGGAAGGGACCCCGTACCCACCGGTCGGGTGGGCTGTTAAAAAAGCCCCCAAGTCTGACTGAGGACCTTTCTTAGAGTATATAGACACACTAAAACTGAACTCACCGAGAACTGATTTCGCACATTTCCCTTTTCAACATTCATATTTATCTAAGACGTCAAAGAAATTGATCTTCCCACGACCCATAACTTCCTGTTATCTAAGCCAGTCATTGCGAAATGCATTGTGGATAACTTCGTTGTTAGCATTTGCCTTGGTAAGCTGGCAGCTGTGTAGGTAACGTTGCTGAACCATGTTAGTTGTAAGCATGTTTAGTGTAGTCTAGTATTCAGGAAAATTGAGTTGTAGACCAGTGGTGTAACTAGGGGTTTTAGCCAGCGTGGGGAACGAAGCTGAAGGAGGCCCACTGGCCACCGTAGGAGGCCCACTTGCCAACACTCAGTAAAAGCTGAGAAATGAAAGTGTATCCGGAAGTGAATTTTCTGTACTAAACACCGAAATCACGGGAAAACAGTCCAAAAAACTTCCGAAAAACGCAAAAAAACAACCACCTACTGAAAATTAGAAGAATACTGAATACCGAAATATAAGCTAAATGGGGGCCCGGTTTTTGCATGTAACTTGCCAAGGGGAGGTTCGCACCCTTGCACACGCCACTGTTGTCAGTGGCTTGCAGAGGTCTGGTGATGCCCGGGGCGACTGCTTGATTGTATGCACTCTACCAAATTATTGTATTGAGCAATGGCGTATAGTGGCCATTGCTATTGGATATACGCTGTTTGTGACGTCACAATATGACGTCATATTCACGTTTGCAAACCAACGTTTTGGGTAAGTTTGTCGACACAATATGGATATTATTCTACACGCACTCTCTTTACTTAACGTTGTATATTACAACGTGTCGTGAAAGGGTTGAAATACATAAAACCACCCACGTAAGTTTCAGTCACATACTAAAACTTAAAACTGCACTCAGCAGAAAAACAATAAAGTTGTAGCATGATCCAGCACATGCTCATTCTCTGTTTATCATTTTATTGGCTGAAATTGATTGTTTTAATCATGCTTAATATTATATTATATACACTATAGGTATGGTCAATTTAGAATAATGTAATTATGCCTGAACTATTCAGGAATAACAAAATCAAATCCAAAATGCCAACTCTTACTCTAACTTTTTTGGCTTCTGGTAATGCAGCAAAACCATCATGAAGACAATTTATTATTCACAACAAAAACACGATCAAAACACAAGTCTTTTGTAGTACATTATACTAGATTTTGAAAAGGTTCGTCCATTAACCGAGCTCGCAACTTGGTATAGCATTTACCCGCACCGGACAAACATCTCGCTGAACATGCTGACGTGGCAGTTATGCTGAGATATTTTAAATCCAATTGATTCAGCGAAGGCGGTCGTTCAGCATTGTTGCGCCCACCAGCCTGGCGAGTCAGCATTATTTCGTTGAACTTTTAACATCAAATTGCATGCAATTTTCGTTTTCTTCGATTGCTCATAACGGAGTGTGAGCAATGGCGAAACGAGGAGGGGGAAGGGGGGAACAATGCCCGGGCGCCGAAAAGTCCCAACAATGTCGCAAGTGCTTTCTTCAATACAGTACATTTGCTCCCGAAAGACGTTAAGTTCGAACATGGG
>JGI24159J19872_10013360_pt1 | contig 10676 bp, 8 predicted proteins | sample Ectturendosymbi4_FD_19872 | JGI IMG/M metagenome (IMG submission 19872)
CTAGTTTCCAGTAGAAACTTCAGCGAAATACTACCACCAAACGGTTGGCGCCCAGGGTCAGGCAAAGTGGGCCAAGGTAGCCTAAAAGTCCTCCACTTATGACGTCACAAAAAAACCCGCACCCCCAAGCAAAATTTTTTTTCAAGTGTAATCTACTAGACTGGCCGATCTGTTTGAGCCGTTGAACAGCTCACTAGCGCAATCGGCGGAGGAGCTATGGTGTTGGTAAGGCAACCGAAAATTGCTGGTTTTTTTTGCGAAAATCGCCAAAACCAGCCAGACGCAAAAGTGTTAACCTGAAACAGCCCAGCAGCTAAGGTGTAACACCTTTGGAGCTGGTAGATTTCCTGCAAATCCTTGATGAGCCACTTTTCTTACGTCACTTTGCACCACCGTAACTTGCCAGCTGATTGAGATGGAGAGCTGTTCAAAACCTCTAAAGATGTGGGAAGTCTTCTAGTTCACATTTTTAAAAAATAAAAAAATATTGGATTTTTTATGGGTGACGTCATAATGGGTTTAAGCTTACGCACTTTTGGCCTGGATCACTGGACCCTGGGTGCCAATGCCAAGAGCGATTTTTTGAACTAGGCTATAATCTGAGTCGTTAAAGCCCTTGATTGGCCATCTAGCGTTTTTGGTTTAAAAGTTACGACAAAAAAAAACAAATCCAAATTTGAATGAGCATATCATACACTTGCTCCCAACATGCTAATTATCTATAACGCTCTCAACCTTAAAATAATATATAATGAAGTACTAAAAGTTTTAGAGGAACCCCTGACCTTGTATGGGCTAGCTTATGCTCAATAGGATACAATCAAAATATCAAATATTTTTAGCTTCAGTGACTGANCAATATAGCATTGAGCATTTTGTTTGTTATCTTCAAATGCTAAGGAATTTAATGCTTTTTTAAGACCATCAGACTTGTGTTTTTGATGAAGCCTTTTAGAGCTGCAGCTGTTTTCCTTCATCAATACTTATTTGATAGCAAATGAGTCACATATGATAAATTTTTTTGAATACTTGTCATGTGTATCAACCACGTAGTGGTGTCAAACTCAGTACCAGTACAAGTATTTTTTCAAATGACTTTTGACATGGCAGAATGTTCTTGGTAAAGCCCCTTATCAATGAACATAGTAGTTATAAACATTATTTTTCGACTGCAGTGTTTCAATCTAATGCATTAAACTTTTTAAGTAAGCTCATTGAATGCTATTATAGTGCCTAGTAAGTGCATGCCTTTGTTGCTTAAACTGATTAAAGTGCTTTTCATGATCAATACACAAACCTATAGAAGAAAAGTGTGGAAATGTGAAATTGTGTGCTTGTAAGTTTATGAAATCTTCACTTGTCATGGTATTGTATGGAATGAAGAGTGTTATAACTACTCGTATAGATTCAGCAGCAGGCAAGAGAACTGCCATGAATTACCGAAACAGGATAAGGTGCACAGTATTTAAAGGGGTTTTATATGCAGTGAGGTAGCTTGTTTCAGGATTAGATATGTGGTTATATCTAAGATATGACAAAGTTTCAAGATGGTATAGAAGACTCTTACCATCATGGAACAAATGATGTACAGTTGTCATTTATAAGCTGCAAACACAAAACATGCAAGGCGATTTAAGTTTCTTAGACTTCAGTTGTGTTTTTTAGCAATGCATTTGCACATTGCAGTATTGTGCATTCTTTTTATTGAAGCTATCATGCTGTGAATTGATGCAAAGTAGAGTTCTCATGTGGTAATCTAATTACGACAAGACAGTGTTTGTACAATTTCACAATGCTGTATGCTTTTCAATGTTTTCATTATTCATCAAGAAAGTTCTATTGACAAAGCATATTAGTTTTTGTGAATCCTTGTGTGTTGATCTGAGGCTTCAGGCAGTGTTGAACTGTGTATCAATGTTTGATCTGTTAGGGCATTGTAATGCAAATCTGTTCTTTTTTATAAGCAAGGTGTGAAGCTGTGCAATTGCACATGTGACATCATTGCAAATCAACCTCCATGCAAGATAAGCGACAGTAAAATTTTGGATATGGAAACATTCTGTCAAGTAAATGTTTATCAGAGGTCCCATCCATCTCTTCGTTAATTAAAGTTTTTGGATTATTCTTTAATTGTCAAATTGTTGTTTTTTTCCAATATGGAAGTAACTTGATTAATCTGCAATAATTTGTTTAATGGTTTAGCATTTCAGTGATGAAAGAGTGCTCCTTTCTGTTGGTGAATATATTTGTGATGGCATACAGTATACAACTGATCCACAATAAAAACTGTGATAATGTAAAATCATGAAATGCATTTTACCACATCGTATTCTTGACACACTTTGATATATAAGTAACTAGCCCCACAAAAGCAACAAGGGCATCAGATTGTTTTTATAAGAAAAACTTGTTAATCCACTTGTTTGTCACCATTGTGGAGACTAGTTAATTGAATACAGATATGTGCAAGTTTAAATCCTTGCAAAAATGAGAAAACAAAGCCCAAGTGCTAATTGAAAGATTATAGCAAGCTTAAAACTTGAATACAGTGAACTTCAGTTGATCTGGATTCATTTGACTGATGATTTTATCCACTTTGGGTGAGGATCTGGATTAACCGAAGATGGTTGTTTCTAGCCTGACTTCATCTAAGTACTGAGATATCAGTGAAAATAACTTGAATTGAACACACTTATTATCCAACAGCAGACTTAACGAATTTATTGATGTATTTACATTATGGTACATCCAACTAGTAACCACCACACCCAGGCTGTTATGAACAATCTTAAGTTCATAATTTTAGGTTACTTGGCTGTGAAAAATACTGGGACTTCCAGACATCTTACTGAGTGCAACACACTCAGAGATAATGCTCTACAAATGCACACTCAACACTGATCAGTAGACTGAAACTGGTGCGGCAGTGTGCTCTGAGCATTATGTTCAATGTGATATACTGTGCCTGTGTGTGATGAAATAATTGTCTCTTCGATTGGTCGAATGTTGTGTGCAGTTGTGGCCATTGTTATCATTCNAAACGTTCNTTGATGATTGTGAGCAGACTTACGTTGNGTCTGAAAGCTGCTGANTCTTTCTTAGAGACCAGTCAGTGCCCTAATGAACACAAACAGCATGGAAGTGCAGAAAAATCTGGATTACGAGATGTGAAAAGAGCAGATTTTATGCNGTATTGGCAAAGATCTGGATGAAAAAATCCAAATAAAACTGAAGATTTTTATAAAGAAAAACGTTATAAATTATTCGTACCACCAGTTTATCTGATNTTGGAGAAGATCTGGATTAACTGAGGTTTACTGTATAATGATGATCTAGAGAAATGTTTNAATTTCTTGATAATTACAAATTGATCAAGATCAGCTATACATAACACCAAACTTGTATGGAAATCAAGCGACTGTCCTTGGCTTCTGACATTCAAGATTTTAAATCTAAGTTTTATTGGAACATAATGCAGACTCACTAGGTTGCANAANTTGTTGCATACTTATCACTATTTTCTTGTTGGTGTGNCAATCCTTACCTGGTGGNTGTTTTTCTCAAACATTTTAAGGAGTAAGTGCTGAAACTTTGCCTTAGCAGGTAGCAAAAAATCCCATGAAAAATAAGTTTGTATGTTGTTGCCAATGACTTTATTGTTTTAACCAAGCAAGAGAAGTTCAAGTTAATATGTATAACTTTACGTTGTGAAAGAGCTTTTTTGGAAATCTTTCATCCAACTGAGCTAGGAACCATCACATGTGTGTTTATTATGACTGCTTGATAATCACATCTTATTAAGCCAAATTCTGCGTATTCTAGTCATCCATGATCTTGTTCTTGTGACAGTTATTTTAAGTTGATTTTATAATCTCATAGAAAAGATGTATGATCTACAAAATTGATGCAAGATATCAGTTAAGATCATGTCCATGCGTGGGAAATCTATGGCCAGGAGACCACATATAGCCTGTTAAGCTCTTTGATCTGGTTGTTCATTTTTTCACGTCGTTTATAGTCAGGGCTACCATCGATCTAAAACCAAAAATAAGGGCAGCTGGAGAAAAATTGATTTTCCTACCCAAAATAAAATGCTTTTCTGTAAAATTGTTTGTTTGCACGACTACAATGTTAGATTGTATATTTGCATATTCATCTCCAAGAACATTATGCTTCAGCAATGTCTTATTGTCAACTTCTTTCTTGTACTTGTGATGGAAAACGTTTTTTTGCTAGCTCATGTTTTGAATCAATTAAATGCTAAACCAGGGGTGGCTAACCAGTCAAAGACCAAAAGCCACATTTCTTATTGTGTTACTGCAAAGAGCCACATGATACTCATGGGCACACATGAACATCACCCCATCTATTCCCCACTCACTCACACACATTTGCTCAGCTAGATTTAAATATCACACACTGACATGACAATGACATAATTTTACAAGCTATTTATTGTTATGCATGTTATTTAGTGGGACTTTTGGTAAGTATGTAAGTCTCATGAAACCAGGCAAAGAGCTGTATGGGTTGGCCACCCCTGTGCTAAACCTTCACTACAAAATTGGACTTCCTAAAAATCCTGACCAGCATAGACAGCTTACAGCGCTAACAATGCTTGATGATGTATACGTCTTTGTGCTGTAAGATTACACTACTTTCATGACATCACAAAAATTTTATTATTACAAAATACACGACGAGATAGAAATGGTCTATATGTCTATTAGATACAGCCTATTGTTACACTATAGAATATAATAAAAAATAAGGACATTAGTCACAATTAAGGACATTTCTTAGGTATAAGGACAGTAATATTTTCTAAGTAGTAGTACTTCAAAATAAGGACAAATCATAGAAATAAAGATGGTATGGTAGCCCTGTTTATAGTGGTTTACACCAACAATCCATCCTGCCTTCTGGTGATCTGCAGACGTACTGGTTTTCAGAAGGAACGAAATGAAAATTCCAGGACGAATGTTGGCTCACAAGTCAAAGTTTGACCACTTATGATTTAGGTCGTACGTTAATTTTCAAAGGGCAGAACATAAAATATATACTTGGACTTCACCCACCTACTGTTTATGCCAGTGAGAAGAATGTTGTGCCATAACATATGTTGATACACTGCAGTGTGTTAAGGCAAGCAATATGACATGTAATGTCTTTTCATGCATTGTTATCTGACTACCTTACTAAAACTTGGCCATGTTGAAAGCAATGCTNATTTTGTAAATCTTATGTGATTTTGATTGACCTGCACTTTTGACATGATACACACACATTTTCAAATATGTATTTTGTTGACATNTATCAGTATTTGCTTCCAACTACCTATCAAAAGGAAACCACTCAAAGCCAAGAATCAGATGCTATCAGGTTTATTTGATTTTATGAAATCTTAGAGTCAGGTTTCAATCTGACCTGACTAGAGAAAAAATGCATACATCCTGATAAAGGCATATCGTTCATAAATTCTAAACTCTTAGGGTGAAATCTAGAGTTGGGTTTCAATCTGACCTGACAAGAGAAAAAATGTGTACAAACACGCAATGGCATATTGTTCATAAATTTCCTTAACACTTCATAGACTGATCTACAGGCCTATGCATCTTTACATATATACAGCTGGCGCAAAATGACTTAGGACCTAGCCCCAAAATTTTAAATTTTGCAGTATGTATAAGTGTTAATCCACATCTGGACTATTACTTTAATCAGTTTACTGCAAACCACATGACATATTGATCATTGGGTTATTATGAATGAAATGATGCAATATTGGTGTTGTTACATCACAATTATCTTAAAATTGGAGGAATTTAAATCTTCAGGAGACATCATTCAGGAAGGAGTATTTTGCTGCATAAGAGATAGTTCGGAATAGATCGTCAGTGGGGTGTTTGTTTTTGAAAGTACCATTTTAGCATGCCTGGAAAATCAGTAATAATGACGAGAAGGCTTTTGTTCTGGCCTGGAGTAAAAAAAAAAGTACCAATAAAAATAATACGTAAATGTAAAAGTAAGATAGACCATTATGAAGCTTTTGTCTTAAGCCAAAGGACTGTCAAGCAATGCAGTTCCAAAGCATAAAATTGGAGGTGGAAGGAGAAGAAAGACTTCACATGCTGCGGACACATTTTTGAGAATAGAAATCCAGAAGAAACCTCAGTTAACAGCAGTGAATGTGAAAAATCTGCATCCAGAGCTGCTTCAAAATGTTTTGTTCCAAACAATGCAGCACTTCTTCCAGAAGGACTCAGGTTTTCCTTTCNGTAATGCTGCCAAGAAACCACTCCTAACTGAAAGTATGAAGAAGTAGCNAATTGCGATTGCCAAGCAACATGTCTACCAGACCCCTGAAAAGTGGAAGAAAGTTATTTCTGATGAAAGTAACTTTCAAGTGTTTCAGATGGGTTCCTCCCTCATTTTACCCCCAGCATCATCTGATTGATTTGATCCCGAGTTCAAAGTTCCAACTGTTAAACACCTGGAATCGGTTATGATTTGGGAATCTTTTTCTTGTGAAATGGGTAGGCCTAAGGCTGGCTTTTACTTCCTGCCTAAAAAACAAAAAGTGAATGACAACTTGACTAAAAAGTACTGGAGGAGCATATGCTGGACTTGTTTCACACTCATGGCTGTGAAGTGTTTACTGTTTATGCAGGATAAGTCTAAAAAAGTGAAAAATTACCTCCAACAAAAGCAGATCAAAATGCTTGAGTGTCTTGGCANCTGTCTAGATTTAAGCCGAATGGAAAATTGCTGGCAGAAAATTAGGTATCTNGTGAAACAAAAGAGAACCCCAAATATGGACACCCTTAAAAAATCAGTTGAAGAAAGTTCGGTGCCAGGAAGTGCACTTGGATTATTTCAGAAATTTAGTGCTTCCATGCTTGAACACTTGCAAATGGTCATAAAAAGTAAGGGCAACATGACAAAATATTAAAGTATGTGTTTTTGTTGAATAAAAGTTGCTATTTAAGAACTATTTAAGACCAAACGTTTGTTTTTGAAGGAAAAATGAAGCAGGTCCTAAGTCATTTTGCGCCAGTTGTACTTGGTATTTACAGGACAGACACCAGGGGATTTAATTATTAAAGAGGATTTAATCGTGGATTCAATTATTGAAGCCCTTGTAAAGGCTTCAATTTCAAAATGTTATGTGAAACCAGCATAAACATGGGCAACTCTCAAAAACTATTAAGTATCTATATAGCATATTTTCTATCTTCCTTGAAATATGGTTGCAGTGATGTCCTCATATTGATTAGATGTATCTCTGTCCTGCAAGCTATATAAGGTGTTTTAATGATTCTTACACCATTCAGCGTATATATAAGCTATTAACTCCTAAGGATTGCTGCAGCCTAAATTTTTTTGGGTTTTGCAATTTTGGCCACAACTTGCCAACTGATAACATAGAATTGTCAGTAAAGACATAAGATGCTGATTTTCATATACTTGATATACAAAAAACATCTATCTTGGCATTGTAATTTTGTCTGGTGTTACAATGAAGTCACAGGGAAATAGTGATGTCAAACTGCCAGGCGAAATTTCAAATGCTAAGGTACCTGTTTTTTGTTTATCAGAAAGTGCACAAAATGATGCATTTTATGTCTTCATTGACTCTTGAGCACAAACAGTTGGTGAGTTACAGTTGAAATTGCTTTGCGCCACTACTGTGGCTTTTGTGCTTCTAAAAGGGAAAAAAAGGTTTTCCAATGATAACATGGTGAATATTTAGTCACAAGTATATTATGCTATCTCTATGTTTGATGTTTGGCCTTAACCTTGTTCTTCAGGTGCATTTCGTGCTCATCGAAGTTACCTTATGATTTGCAGTATTTTTAGGTATTTCATGCAGAAATATACCTATAATATTTTGGCCTTGAATATGTACTTCATATGTCTCCTGCATTTGAAAGTTTTTGAAAAAAAGACATTTTGAAACACCGAGCTTATAGTTTTAAATTTTCAATACTGTGGATGTGGTAAGCTTTTGAGTTTTTTTTTGCAAATATAACAAATGCCATAGTAGAACAAATTCTACCATGGAATTTGTTCTATTTGATAAAAAAATTATGCTTTCTCCAAGATTGCTTGATTGCAATTTTGTTGTGTGTAGTTCGCAACTATGTCACTGTTGACGAAATTATTTGAAGCAGTATGCATTTTTTCAACAAGAAAGTGAGTTTCATATATGAGGCATCTGCTGATGTGCTGAAACTATTTTTTCTGATTGTGTTTAGCTGATGGTATGGTGCACTTTAATAGAAAGTAGTTGTAAACCATCTCTGAAAAACATTTACTAGAAAGTTGTATCTAGATCATAACATCTTAACAAACAGACTGACGTCAAGAATACTAGTGGCGACAAAAAAACTGTGACTCATTAAATAAGTGTTTACTCAAAAATTAAAAAGATGTTTACTCAAATAAATAAATGACTGAAACATCTAACTAGTTTTTTGATTCCTTGCTTACACCCATCGTGGAAAGTACATACTTGAATAGAGATATGTGCAACTTTGAATCATCGCAATGAGACAAAAGCAGATGGCAGTCAGCTGATTCTTTGAAAGCATACAGAAACACTAGTGCTTTTAAGTATTGTTAAAACTTTTAATTCATTTCATAATATCAAGCTTTTTTATGCATTTTTGGATATGTATTATTTTACAGTTTCAGTATGTTAATTGCAAACAAGGAAATCTGGCTGCACAATAGATGTAGTCATCCCCTGTGTTTTTTGAAGACATGTTGTATTAACTGAATTGGTCATGTCTGCTGTTTGTTTGAATTTTTGCTGCCTTGAACATTTGTCAAATGACCTCCAGTCCTCATACAAAGATGTTGTGGGAAACCTGCAGTGACTCAATCACATCTTTTGACATGCTTTAGGTCATCCTTCAAGCGTTCTATATTGTACAACTTCACCCATAAGTTTGACTCACATTGATAATTTCATTGTTATGCACAGGCACCACCACAGATATCCTCCCTCAAAGACTTCTTTCCAAAAGTAGTTGTGCTCTGGAAAGTTCTATTTCATCGGCACTGATGCTTATGCATGCACACACACACTTGAGAGAATGTGTAAACTTTCCACATGGCTTAGAGATTTGCCGAAACAGCTGATGTTTCGGACAAATACATTTTAGCATAGGAATATACTTTGCTACTGGTGGTTAACATGTTCATGTAGTTTAACAGTAAAACCTTCGCTGTCGGGCAATTTCAGCCTAATTCAAGCAGTTTGCATGTGGCTTGGCAACTGCATAACTTGCTAGGCGATTGTGCTAAAGAGCTGTTGAAACCCACAAAAGACTCAGCAAGTCTTCGAGTCTGCCAGGAAAAAAAATTTTTTGGTTTTGTTTTTTTGTGAGTGACATCATAAGTGGAAGACTTTTAAAATCCGAGGCTTTTGATACTTTGGATGACTTGCTGAGGTTTTTGGTTCATAAAAAAACAACAAAATAATTAATTAATCCCTTAATTAGATATTTAACCCTTTAACGGCTGCGATTGGCCAGCCTTTTTTTGGCCAAAAATCGCCAGCCGCTAGAGCTAGAGAGCTGCTCAAACCCTCTACGGATTCAGAAAGTCTTCTAGTTAAGATAAAGAAATCGTTTTTCGTTTTCGGTTCAGCATTTTCTGGAGGTGACGTCACAATAAGGTCATCTTTTTCTAATTTTTGGCCACCTTTACCTGGGCCCTAACCCATTGACCCATTCTTCTGAATCAAAGTTTTCTTGAAAACTAGGCTAAAATCCGTGTCTATAGAGCCCTTGATTGACCTGCTAGCATATCTGTAACCAAAATTATGGGTTAAAAACCCAGTTTTTGGCAAAATTCAAAAGGTTTCAAAACAGGCATATTTTGCCCTTTCACGGAAAACTTTGGCTAGCTATAACTCGGCAGCAGATTGAGCTAGAGAACTGTTCAAACCCTGTAATGACTAGTGGCGTCGTGTAGTTTAGAATTAAAAAAATTTTTTTAAAGATTTGGGTGGGGGGTTTTGGGCCATTGGGATCATGACAAGGGTATGTTTTTTGGTTAATTTTATGAGGTCATCATCCAATCCAACGCACCAATATTTTGGCTCGCAATACTTGTGGTTTCTAAGCGAGAATACACGTTTTTAGAGCCCTTGATTGAGTTTCTAGCGTTTCTGGTCCAAAGTTATGCCAAAAATATTCCAAATATGACTGGAAACTCCCAGGGGATTAGTGGGGATTTCCCCAATTAATATTCTGCCATTTTTGCTAAAACGTATCAACTAGAAACGTTAGAATGTCCATCAAACCCTCTGAAAGCTCATACTATAGCCTAGAATGCATTTAAATCTCAAATCTCGCGCAGTTTCGTGCCAGTGATTCGGCTTGATTTTTGAACTCCCACGGGACGTTGACGTCATGGATTGTTTTGACAGACCTGTCAAAACATCCTGTGGTTTTGTAAACATGGTCAGAAAGGCCAAAATCGCACAGTGACAATTGTTTTTTTCAGTCTAAACTACAAGTCTTTCCCGATTCAAAGCGGATTTGAACAGCTCTCTAGCTTGATCTGATGGCGAGTGTTGTCCATATAGAGAAGGGGTGTGTTCCAACCCAAATTGGAGTTTGTGGGTGCAGAAATTTTCACCAATTTTTGTTTTTTTATCCATA
>JGI24159J19872_10013361_pt1 | contig 10676 bp, 11 predicted proteins | sample Ectturendosymbi4_FD_19872 | JGI IMG/M metagenome (IMG submission 19872)
AATCGGGTCCCTAAAATGCCTTTGAAAAACCTGTTCATACCTATCACAATGAGCCTGTAAAACAATGAGCAGATTCTCAACCACAGCGTCTTCAAAACCAAAAAATGCATTCTGAAATCATGAACAAGCAGCCACTGACATATCAGCGATAGATTAGAGTGCTGACCTGTGCCTAGCCAGTGCTTAATCTGTAAACCATTGCATTTCAAACAATTTGGTTAAGCCTAGGCTAGTCCTACTCATTGTCATCTGTACTGGCTACTGACTCTGCACATTATGCCTGTGGAACTACTGTATTCTTGAATGGAAAATGCAGTAATACAACATAGATTCCTAAAATTTGACCAGAGTAAAAAAACCCAGATTTTCAATAAAAAAAACAGAACCCCAGATGAAACAGAAAAACCCCAGATCTAGTTAAAACACCCCAGCAGTGGCAACACTGTGCACAAGTGCAGCAAGTGCTCACTCCGTTGGGTGCGACTAGGAGCATTTTGTGGGATGCACTTTGGGTACGAGGCACGAGCACTCTTGACCTAGGTAAAGTGAGCCCAGACTTTTCCAGTAGAGGTGGCCGGAGTCAATTTTTCAAACTCCAACTCCGGTCCTGTTCCAAAATTTTTTAATCCGGGTCCGGGTCCGGCAATTTTTCAAATTTCAGAATCCGACTCCTGTTCAGACTCCGGCTACAATCATCGATCCAACGGTAATTTACCCATGTTTTTACTTCAGAAATGACCGCACAGACTCCTGCTACTGCCGAAATTGAAAAGTGAATCTGGGTCGGGGTTTTTCGTACAATTTTGACTCCGGATCCGGGTCCGAACGAAAAACACAGAATCCTGCCGGAGTCGACTCCGATAATGCGGATCCGGTCCCACTTCTGTTTTCCAGCCGCACCTTTTTCAGTGGATGCGAGGTTCGAGAGTAAAGGTGAAAAGCCTTAGAAATCGATTTAAATGAGGTGATGCGACAACATAAACACATACAAATGAAAGAACAAGTTCCGAACATAACATCTAAAAGAAAAAAACTTGCAAATATGTTATACCGGGGTTTTCCGGAAGGCCGCTAAGGGCCGTTAATAGGAAAATGGACACACTGGGAAAATAAGACCTGGACCAAATAACCGCCCAGCCTGTTATGCGGCAGTTGCATATTGCCTGTGTCTGAACCACTACACATGCACACGTTCTGTTCTAGTGGTTTCAAAAATAGTGGGTCTTCAGTAGCTATTGAATTGGTGATCTGGGCCGCGATAAAAAAAGTTTGCCGACCAATGGTGTAAGGTGACAACTACAAATAGTATTCAAACTCAGTACGGTATAATGTTGGATGTACCGTGTAACGTGACAGGTACAAATAGTATTCAACTGAAATATTAGCACCATATAAACGCCCACCTGAAACAATCGCCCATGGGCAGACTAAAGACTGGGCGGCTTTCCGGAAAACCCCGGTACCAAGCTCACAAAAATTGTTCAAAGCAAACCACTTTTTGAAAAGTAGTGATAATTCAACGAAGAATTAGAATACTTTCCAAGAGGTTTTTGATAACAAATCTTATATCAAAATCTTTGGAATTTGTCGAACTATTGATCTGTGAAAAAATCGCGGGGATTATTTTTGTTTAAGCGAAATGAGAAGAAAAAGCGCAAAGACACCCTAACACCAAGGTACTGTACATTTGGACTGGTGAATTTCGCCATTTAAATTTCATCCCAATTTGGTACTTATCATGATCCTGTTTTTTACCAGTTTACAGAGGGTATGTTGAGATCAAGGGTCTCAAACACGCAGGCCGCATATGGCCCGCGAGTGCCTTATTGCGGCCCGCAATGCTCTTTGGGAAATTTCAGATAAATACCATTTAGGTTGCCAATTAAATGCCTTGAAAAAGATGCCGCGAAATAATTGAACCAAACCTGAATGATACTCAGTGCGCTTTTTGTTCCTGCCGCAGCATAACAGACCAAATTTTCATTCTGTAGCAAATTTTTGAGAAATCTTGGGAGTATGCCAAAGACGTCTACACATGCTTTGTCGACCTCGAGAAAGCATATGACTGGGTTCCTCATGAAATGTTTTTGGGAGTGTTGCGGGAGTACGTTGTTGACTGTCGCCTGTCACTGGCCGTCAAGTCACTGTGTTCCTGCTCAGACGTCTGTGTCCATGTCGGGAGAATTAAATCATGACCGTTCACCGTTGGTGTTGGACTCCGACAAAGTGTGTGCTGTCACAACTCCTTTTCATAGTTTACAGACCAGTGGTTCTTAATCGTTTTTCTACCACGCCTCCCTTAAGTAATTGTCCTTTGTTTCGAGCCCCTCTGACTTTAAATAAGTTGTAAAAACAAGTGTATTTATTCGTAAATTTAATGATCTAACTTTCCGTGTTGTAAGGCGCGTAAGGGCTCGTGCCCCCTTGGAAATTTATTGGCAACCCCTAGGGGGCGCGTCCCCCGGTTGAGAACCACGGCTATAGACAGTCACAGCCGAGTCGACGAGGGTGTCACAGTTGGTAACTGCAGGATTAACCGTTCACTTTTTTCAGACGATTTGGTACTGCTAGCATCTTCTCAACAGGCTTTTCAGCATGCACTCGATCGGTTTTCTGTTTGCTGCGGCCGAGCCGGAATAAAAAACAGCACCAAAAACATCGAGGTATTCTGTCTCTCTACAAGCCCAAGGCAGAGTGTATGCTGCAAGTGAGCGTCAATGCACTGCAGCAGGTGCAGAAGTTCAAATGCGTATGGGTGGTATTTACGAGTGACAGAACGTGGAGGGAGGAGATTGATAAACGGATTTGCAAAGCTACCGCATAGCTCTACGTGAGCTTTATCGTTCTGTGTTCGCAAAATCGGAGTTTTCAAGCATCGCAAAGCTGTCAGTTTTTAAATCGGTCTTTGTTCCAATATCTTACCTATGAATCTTTGGTAATGACCGAAAGTAGATTATCTCAGGTGCAAGTGGCAGAGATGGGATTTTTTGCGAAGAGTCCGCAGTGGAACACAGGTGTGTACCAGGGTGAGATGGCGCCCAGGGCAAGAAACAAGTTTGGCGCCCCCATGTTTGAATCTATAAGGCCTTTTTGGGGTAACTGTACTGCATTTGAAGAAAAAACTTGGGACATTGTTGGAACTTTTCGGCGCCCCCAGTGATTCGGTGCCCGGGACGTTGTGCCTGCCTTGCCCCCTCATTCCTCATTACACCTCTGGTATGACACTTCGCAGCAAAGTGCACAGCTGTGAAATTCGCAGAGCCCTGGATGTCGAACCACTTTTCTGAATTGAGATATCACAACTACGTTGGTGGTTAAGCCATTTGTCCAGAACGCCCCACAAAAAACTGGCGAGGCATGTCCTCCTGGCTAAACCCACGGGAAAGCGGCCCAGAGGCCGTCAAAGGCCAAGGTGGAGTGACTACTTCTTCGCCCTTGCCTAGTCTCGTCTGGGTGTGGAGCCAACAGAATTATCTGAGATTGTTGTTGACCATGAGGTATTCCAAGTCCTCCTAAGGCTGTTGCCCCTGCGTCCCTCCCTAGAGAAAAAACAGCATGAAAATAAATGAAATGAATGCCATTCACGTTATTAAGTTCATTCACCGGTGTTTAAGTGCTCAGCTAGCGAGTGAACAAGTTCCTTAGACGGCTAAAATTGATTAATACGAACGTAGAGACGGCTAGAAATGATTTGCCTCTAATTCATGATACCTTTCGCAGGAAATAAAATGTAAAAGCTGCTTCTAGTAAGTTCAGGTACAGACATTGTTGCATCAACGATATAATGCGGCCCGCGGGTTACCTTTCAAGTCCTCATGTGGCCCACGGTGTAATCTGAGTTTGAGACCCCTGGTTTAGATGAAAGCGACAATTATGTTGAAATTGTTTTGATTTCTTGCATAGCTTGCACAGACTTTGATTGCACTAAGCATGATACCGGATACCCTCGTACAAATGTAAGTATATGTTCAGAGAGAAAGGAGCGAGGATGACATGATAGAAGATGATTGGTTTCTTCCAGATGTTGGAGGACAACCTTTGCTGAAATTTTTCGAACATCACACGGAGGAAGCAAAGAAATGCGCCCGGCAACCTTACAACGGACCACAAAAAAACGGATGCTACGCCCCAGATATTCCAGAAAAAATTGCAAAGAATTTTTGCCTTTGTCTCTGCTATGGTCAAGCGTCATGCTAAGCAAGTGTACAATGGAAGTTTTCACATTTTCTTGGTAGGTTTGCAATATTGCAAATTAGTACTTCTTCATTACTGTGTGCAGGAGACCTCGGGCGGCACGGGGATGCTTCATGCTACAGAGCATGATGCACGGGGATGCTTCATGCTACTCCACATATTTTAAAACCATCATCAAAAAACCAAATGGCTGTCAAGTATGTTGCTTACAAGTTTCTTCAAAAAAATTGAGAGTTGTGTTGTCGTAAGATTACGCTGAAGAAGCCATACAATTTATTTGGTGGAATAAAACGATAAACAATTTTCAGTTGGTAATTAGATAACACGTTACTTAATTTGCAAACATCTTTACAAAATTCAGGAATGATCGTCAAAGCGTTTTTATTGTTGAAAAGTTGTTTTCAATATGTGCGCAAAGCGTAGGTTGAATACGACGCAATTTAAGATGAGAAGTCTTTTTTTCGTCTTACAATTTTATGATAAAATTTACTTTTTAGTTATTGTGGCCCTCATCAGAACCGTCGCCAGAAAGTTTTCAATAGAGCGGCTTTGGAGTTCTGCGGGGGGCTTGACATTATAAAATTAACCAAAATCACTTATTTATAGTGTTTCAAGTTCCAATTTGGGGGGCTTAGAGCTTTGTTTGGGGGGCTAAGCACACAAAAGCCACTGGCCCTCATCATGTGTGACGTAACCGAGTGCCATTCATCGTTTGCACAGTTGTCAAGTGCATGACCAAAAGTTCCGTTTGTTGCAGACATTTGCTAGCAACAACCGCACTCAAGGACAATCGAAAAATCACAGTAAGAACTGAGGAGAACGCTCATTGAGAATAGGAGATACAAAAATCTGGCAGTGCTAGCTGTAGTATACCACAATATGAGTAAATCACTAGTAACAGATTATGAAGATGGTAAACGAAAGAAAATTAAAAAGAAATGGTAGGATTTATTTCTTTTGTAATAGCAATATTACCTGTGCATGATACAAATACACTCCATATGTTTACATTGCCAGGACGCCAAACCAAATGGCTCTGACGATACAGCAGAAGAGGTCTGGTTAAAGAAGATGAAATTTTAAGTCCAAATCGGTAACTAACCAAATTTGGAAAATGCATGCAACTGGCAACACCGCCTTTGGCGTTTGACAAACACAAGCGGTCAACGATTGGGTTTTAAAAAAAAATTAGTTTCAATCATTATTACACTGTGTTATAAGTAGTTATCTAAAGAGCTCATGGTGTGCTTCTCATCATATACTTTCGGTGTAGTTTTCCTTGCTAATTTTCTGAACACAAATGTGTTCAGAAAAATCTCATCAACAGAAATTCTTCATAGATCAAGAATATTACAAACCAGCCCATTTCCAGCCAGGTAAAAAGGTTTCTTCAGGGTTCTTCTGGATTTTGCAAACTTTCACAATTCATTGTATCACTAGAGTCAGGTCACAAATGGTCTACTGCTTTACCACATAATTCATGTATATGTTAGCAGTCTCTTTGACATAGCTGTAGCTGTTTTTGTATTTCTTGTTCTGTTGTGTGGTAAAGTGCGAAATTGCATATCTTTCGGTCGTAAGTCACTGGAAAAAATACAGAACGCGAATCGTAATCTTTACACATGTAACATACAACTTCGGCAGGAAAGATTGTGCAAACCATTTATTGTCTATANGCTTCACAGGACGACCTGGCGTGGTTCGATTGTGTCGTTGGAGTGTACAACAACAACAATTACTGGAATTTGATGGTGAGATTTCACTGAAACGCACGTGTAACATACAATTCAGAATAACATCTTCCCAAAAAATTTCTTTTACATGGACTTCAAGCACCAGTCAGTCTACATGATATATTCCGTGGTTTTAACTCTTATGATTCAGGTGATCCACATACCAAGCAGACAGGAGTATCTTGTTGAACCATTTGGGAGTAACGGAGTGCAAACGAACAACGCTTTTATGTAAATGGAGGTAGGTCAATATGTTTCGTTGTCTTTTCAGGCTTCGTTGTCTTTGAGTAAAATCGCGCAACTCTTTATGCGTATAACCAATTTCACAATATTTGCAGAGCACTGATTAAAGTTAAATCGCCTCTAAATGAATCTTACTCTCCTTCATCCTGGACTTCAAGGATTGTTGATCGCCCAAATCAACGAGACGGACACAATTGCGGAGTGATTCTACTGAAGGTAATCTTCCAAAATCGTTCGTGCGTAGCCGGTCCAAAAATTTGGGCGGGCCAAATATTTGATTTTAGGCGAATAACACCATTTTGTTTGGGATACTGCCTCTCAAGGCGCAAAATGACTATATCTTCTAAAAATTTGGGGTGGAATGGCCCCCTAGGCCCCCTGGCTACGCCTGAGATCAGGGTCGCATTAGTCGACAACAGACGGAAATTTTGCGTTATGTGATCGTTTCGCCGTTTCGAGATGTGTTGCATTCTGCCAAATCAACAAATGTTTTGTAAATATATTACTTTTACTCTATTGTCCAAATGTCTTTGCAGCCGGATGAAATGGCTTCACCGATCGGATTTGGCGCGCAGGCGGTAGTTGGGAAACTCCTGCTTTATAGCATCAGTGTGATGAATGGAAGTTATATATCATTATGTTTTATATATAGTTACAGGTAGCTGATTTGCTCATTGCCAACTTACCTTACCCATCATCCCGCGTAACATTCTCAACATCGGAAGTGTACATGTGAAGAGTGAGAAAGAGCATACGGCAGGGTTTCTTAACCTGGGGTGCTGAAATCAATTTCAGAAGGTGCTGGGGAAGGTCACGTATGTGGCGGTCAAAGGTAAAAGGAATACGTTTGGACAAAGGTGTTAGCCAATGGTAGGGGGTGCTGGACTGCTTAGGCGTGACCAAAAGGGGTGCTGAGGTAGAAGAAGGTCAAGAAACGTTCGTATAAATACGGCATGAAATTTTTAAAGCCTCTGGTGAGTAGGCCTATGTGCCTATTCCGTTATTAATCGTTACAGTTTCCCGAATTTGCCTGTTGATACACGTCATGGGTCTTTTTGTACACGTACCGTACTTCGAGATTTCCGAAGTTGTACCAACCACTGTTATGCATTTCAGATCCTATTGACGACATCTGCAGTAATTGCGGAACACGTGATGTGCCGCCTCCTGGAGAATGGGTAAGCATTTTGTTTGTATAGGCTTATGCTAAAAAGATGAATGATGGTTATGAATTGTAATCTGGCCAAATTAAAAGGCTATACGAAGTTTCATAACTGAAGTAAATTGACCTGAACCCCTTCAGACTGACCTCACAACGTTGCTAGTAATGAACTAAATATTGCCTCACCTTTTCAGTTGGTTGTGATAGCTGCTAACGATGGTTCCACAGCTCCTGCATCAACTAGGAGGGAAAGCAATTGGAAAGCCCAGTTTCATTGAAGCAATAGCAAGGACCTTGTTGTACAATTTGAAAGGTACTANTTATGGGCAGAGTTTTCTCCTTTTTTATATGTTACTTGAAAAGGTTTGGTAAAAATTTCTCACTAATTACCTGCAGTGCTTTTTCTTTTTTTAATAAGTCTGCATGTCTTTGCTAAAGTATACAAACCCAGGTCCGTAGCCAGACTTAAAGGCTTAGGGGAGAAAAGTACATTTTTGGGAGGGCATGATTTTTGTTTTTATTATATGTTTAAAACAATTTTTCTGGGCACAACCAAATTTGGGAAATATAAAAAAGTTGCTCCCGAATGCCCCTCGTGGCTGCGGGCCAGCACAAACCTCATCAGTTTATTTTATAAATTGATATATCAAGATCCACGGTATGCAAATAACAACATTGCAACATGTCCCAAGTATTCTTCAATAAAACAGACACATAGGCACTAGCGTAAGGAGGGGGGGCACTGTGCCATGGCCCCCCTCAGACCCTAAAAATAAAAAAATGTATAAACAGTATTCGGCAGTGGCGTAACTAAAAGGGAGGCAAGGGCCTCAATTTATAATAAACTGACTTTGTTTTCTGGTCACTGATATACGCACTACGCAATTTTTTTTATGACTACTGTACGTTTCCTCTGCTACTGTACGTTTCCGTTTCCTTGATTTTCATTTTACGATTTCATTCTTTCACTGACAAAATTGCTTCACATGTGGATGTTAAGTAACTTAACACAGGTAACAATGAACACCAGAAAAAAGCTTCAGCTGGTGTGAAATTTGAGCCCACAAACTTCAATAAGCGTCTTCGATGAGCGATACATGTCTAAAACTTATAACATCCAAGCACGCATGTAGGTTTATTTCATGAGCCTCAGACAACAAAAGTTCAGTTTTCTGTCTCACCGGTTAATAAGTGTTGTAAAAGCATTATACTAAAACTTGCTTCCAGAATGCACAAAAATTCGTATTTTTAGGTGTAATTTTGCAAAATTTTCCCGGGGGCATGCCCCCGGACCTCCCTAGAATGGTCGTGCCTTCGGCACTTCCCCTAAAGTTTATTTGTGACGTCACACGATTTTGACGAAACTTTCCCCCCCTCGGAAATTTTCTGCGTATGCATGCCACTGCACATAGGGATGTGCCAATAGTGCATTGCGTGAGGAGATACATTATAACCTACTATACAGCTTCACATGATTTGTTCTCGTTTGTGGATGAAAATCGTATAACTTACAGTTTCGCACTTGGAATGATCTACAGGAGCAAAAACAAAAGACAACGCGAACGCCTTGTCACTGAAAGACTCGTCGTCAACGCTAGAAGCTGCAGTGAATCACAACGCATTTGCAAACAGTTGTACTGATTTCAAACTGTTGCTATCTACTTACAAACTGTTCTACAGTATATCAGTGTTTTCACAGATTAATAACATGATTTTCTTGAATCATGATCTAATGCTGAAAAGAAGTCAGCATATCGATAAGAAACGACCATGTTTCATACGGTTTGGTGAAAACAGAAAATGCACGTGCATGCATCTTTAACAAGAAATGTACAAATATAATAAGTATGCCTTTGTGCTTGCAGGCCTGTATATATGGCTGACACTTACGGATGGAGAAAGCAGTAATTTTTTGCTATTGAAAAAAGACGTAAGGCTTGCTTCAGATTGAGATCAGCTTTCAATGATGGTGTAAGTAGTGGAAGAAACAAAAGGCTTCATCAGTTCTAAATCAAGGAAAATTTACTGTGGTAGAGTCTAAGAATAGGTCAGTGATTGATAGAACTTTCGGTAAAAACGATTTTTTCACACGTCAATAGTTCAATAAATTCCAAAGATTTGAATTTTAAAGATATAAAATTCATTACCATAACACTCACAGAAAGTACTTTAAAATTGAAATCGATCGTCGCGCAACATGAGAATCTGGCAGCGAAAGGCATTTTGGGTGTTAGAGTGTCTTTGCGATTTTTCTTCTCATTTCGTTTAAACAAAAAAAAGCCCGCGATTTGTTCACAGACCAATAGTTTGATAAATTCCAAAGATTTTGATATACAATTTGTCATCATAAACCTCTCGGAAAGTATTCTAATTGTTTTTTGAATTATCACTACTTTTCAAAAACTGGTTTGTTTTGAAGAATTTTTATGAGCTTGGTACAACATACTTGCAAGTTTTTTTCTTTTAGATGTTATGTTCAGAACTTGTTCTTCCATTTGCATGTGTTTACGTTGTCGTATCATCTCATTTAAAGGTCTTTTCAACAACTGCCAACACCGATGCCATTTACAAGTGGCACCAGAATCTAACACGCACCACGGTGCCAAAATTTTAATTGGCACCAGTGCCTATTCACCAAGTGCTGGCACCGGTGGCATATTCACCAAGTGCTGGCACCGGTGCCAGATTATACATTGGCACTGGTGGCAGATTACATGTTGGCAACGGTGCTCTATTCATCAAGTGCTGTACCGGTGCCAGATCATACGTTGGAACCGGTGCCAGATTATGCATTGACACCAGTGCCCTATTCAGCAAGTGCTGGCACCGGTGCCAAATTATACATTGGCACCGTGGCACCACGGTGCCACTGCATTTTTTTGGCACTTTGGTGCCACAAGTGGTTCCCACCCCTGCTCACACAGACCGCCAGTCTGTCACTCTCTCTCACCCTCAATAGCCTGAACCAGAGGAGTACAGGATCCAGAGTGTCAGAGTGGACTCCGGCCGGAGTCTTAACGAATTTCGACAATGGGAGTGGAGCCGGAGTTGATTTTTTAAGGAAGGGCCGGAGCGGAGCCGGAGTCATTTTATGAATAGTAGGTTAGTTTGCTTATTACTGATTATTATTATCGCAGGTTGTTTTTTTACAAAACATGTTATAATGTAAACTTCAAATGTGAAAAACTACTTCACAGGAAGTCTAAAAACTTAAAACAACTTGAATGTAAGCAAGGTTTGGTTGGTAAGTTTCATGTGTGTAAAGATTTGGACAATTTCTTGTTCATGGTGATACGTTGAAAATCTATTGGCCAATAAAATTTAGCTCACATAAAAAGTTTAGG
>JGI24159J19872_10013362_pt1 | contig 10675 bp, 8 predicted proteins | sample Ectturendosymbi4_FD_19872 | JGI IMG/M metagenome (IMG submission 19872)
TTATAACGCACAAGAATGCTAATGTCACGAAAAATTTAGGACAGTTACTAGGGTTTCATCTGGGGGGGGGGGGGGGCGGCTAGCGCTGGAGCATACCTGTTTTCAACTGACAAACCATGGATCTAACATAAAAACGTTGTACTTTGTACTATCACACACGATGACGTGTATTAACATGGAAAATCTCAAAGGAAGCGTTCCAGCTATGGTTGAGGCAATGATACCTTGACGCATGTGCGACTGTATCTTCGCACGAGCTTCACGTCGACTTCCTTTCGCGAATCCCCGTTGTGGACCAGCGGCTTGTTGCAATCATGGACGGCAAAGAAGTGAAGGACGGCTTCGAAATATTTGCGCGCATAAAAAAGTTCAAGGCCGTGCAAGAGATGGCAAGTGGCCGCGCAGAACGACCGGTACTGGGATTTCCAAATCTAATGAAAAACAGGACTTTGGCAAAATCAACTGATATGTAAAAAAATTTAAAGCGAGAAGCTAATTTAGTTCGATGCGCGATTGATACTGTTTATACCACTTGAAACTACGAACTCCATGTTCTCTATCTGGTGAAAGCAATCAACTAATCAATCAAGACCTGCAACAAGTTTCGTTATTCCCTTCAACAAACACTGGCAACATTCAAATGCTAAAGCTTAAATATATGAAATCAATGTCTGCATTACGAAATTTTTAAGGTGCATCAGTCCCGGTAATTGGCAATCAAGGTAATCAATCGTGGCCAAAGTAAGTCCGTCGCACGTCGACAGTGATTGCTCTGTGATTTCGGACACGTCGTCGCTTTTTGTTGCATGAAACTGACGTTTATATCACTCTACGGCTTCTTAAATTAAGCCTTCATCTGCAGTTTAAAACACTTCTTCGTTTTTCTGTTTTTCATTCTAGCTGCAGACATTTTCAACACCAGGAAAAATATGATCAAAACGTTGCAGGAAACAATGTTTCAAATGATTACAGTGTAAGCCTCTGTTAAGACTTTTAGTGGCGCTTGAGAAGGATCATATGATAAACCTCAACAATTAAAATAATCCAACATTAAATCTGTCGTTAAGCGAAAGTAAAGCTAGGCTTTTGTCGACAGACCGAAAGGGTTACTTTTTTACAGCAACATATACTGTCGTTTTTTGGCGTATTGGAATAAAAATTGAAGTCATTTCTACAGCAAAATAGTGGCCGATACAATGAACTTTTTGCCAAAGCAAAGTCACCTGGGTTTTCAAAATAGAACGATAAGTAAGTCAATTGCACAAACAACAAACCTGCTACAGTTATATCAAGATGTAACTTGTAAGGAAGCAGTACAATATTTTGTAGACGTTCATGGGCGCAAGTAAAGATACAAGTTTTACAGCGACGACGACAATGGCTTTATTCAGACCATGACGTCTTACGCGAAATCCTGACAAAAATCCTAGCATTCGCAACAGGTCATTTTACCAGTCAAAACAAATCGGATTCCATGGCTTTTAAGTCTATATGGATATCACAGTTTCACCGTCTCATTCCATTTCAGAGTACTCATGCGAAAAATAACATTAACTGACTTGATTAGGCATCTATCGCATACAGGAACACGTATCATCAAAACGACCATTACATGATTCAAGAAAATCCCTCCATAAGCTGAATATAATTAGTAACTTGCCGTAATTTCATCTTCTTTGCCGTCATCTTTGCACAAAGAGGCCATTTTGTCCAACGCGCACTTCATGATGTCGGCCGATCGTCTGTCGCGTTTTAAACGCTTGTCCGTAAATTGTTCCAAGACGCATCGTTCGACAACCTGGAATAAATCCATTGAACACCTTGTAGCATCGTATGTCGTCACAAGACTAACAAAGAAAACCATGCCAATTAGTATGAATCGGGTTTAATTTAGATTTGAAGAATCCTTGTCCTCTGCCCGACCGCAGCTGATTAAACTGATATATGGCTGCGTTGACTCGTGTAACGAAGCACAGGCACTTCTGAGCCCCCACATTACAAGATTTGCGGCTTTCCCAATTGCGGTCGATTGAACTTTTATTTCGGTTTCGTCAGTCACAGATGCTAGGTCAAGAAACTGGACCAAATCGCACGGTCATTCCATTTTAATCGCCATCAGTTTCTTTAAAAGCAAGCTTTTTCATTCATCAAGCACCTGTGCTTGGTTCAAGTGGTAAGAAGTTCAAGGCTGTGTTTCGGGAAACATGCCATCAAAATCAGCCAAGCCAAGCACGCTATTCGGTCACAGCACAACGTTCGATCAGATCGTGACTTTCACAGCTGAAGGCGTAAAATGGCACCAACCATTCTCGACCCTGACTTGCTCCGAGGTTGATTTTTGCCTAGCAACCGAGACGTTGCTTGTTTCGTAACTGCGATACTTGGTTTATCAACATTTGATATCAAACGCTTGACAGGTTCCAACTGCTACTGCCAGGCATGAAGAGCTTTTATCAAAATAAGGTAAGCAACTAGCGGTGTGGTTGACTCGCTCGCGTCGTACTCGAAGATTTCAGAGTTTAAAAAACTTTTGAAAAAAATTGAATTTTGTCTGTTTAATGTCATTCAACATGTTGCCAAAGATGGAAATGTACCAGAAAGACGTTTTTAGCAAAACCGCAAAACCTCTGCAAAATTTCAAAAAGAGTTTACGTAAAAAGCTCTTGTCACATTTTTTGTTTCAAACCAGTTGTTCAAAAAAAAGGATTTAAAGAAAATGTTGCGAACTCAAGAACGCTTCAGTTTCAAAAAGTGAAAACGTCCGCTAAAAATCCAATTTCATTTTCTGCTGTTAAAATTAAAACGCCTCACGGGCCAATCGTGCCAGTGTTCCCAAAAAATAGTTATTTTTGTTGCTTCTCCAGTTAGACAAACGTAAACATTCATTAACCTCAAGAAAGACCAACCGCGGTGTAATCGCATCACTTTCAGCATCTTGACCTTACTTTTGCCAAGAATACAATTAAGCAGGTCAGTAAATCATGAATAAAGTCACGAACTAGACTCATGACGAAAGAGTAAACGACAACGTTCATTATTCGTCCGCCACCGCGACTGTAGCTCAGCTTACAGCACTACGAGCAAAACAGTCACTCCGAATCAACTTGCGTTTGGCTTCATTAGCCACACGCTACAAACAGTGCGGCGGGTGCGCCACGCTTAACTTGAACGTTTGCAGCGGTATTGCGCATGGAGAAAAAGTAGTTTTTGTGCGGAAACACTGGCAAAATCAAGGTATGACAGGCTTGCCCATGGGAAACTTTTTTCTGCCCCACTCCCATAGTAAACTAGCAATGCGAAGTACATATGTCACGTGCATGTCTCATGTCTATTCTTTACAGATCCGTGGCTTAGATGCTGCAAAGCGTCCAATCATTGGACGTTTTGCGGTATCTAACCAATGAGGGGAAACAATGAAAATTGGGTTGCCCTTTTTAATTGCCACCCAAAAGAAGGCCCAGCAACCTTATTTTCGGGGTCTCGTGTCACTATGCCATGGCACCGAGCCTCTGCATCAGGCCTGCACAAAATATGAACGCGGCCCGCGAGAGCTTTTCTTGTGGCCCGTGAGAGATTCCTCAAATTGCAAAAATGTTGCAAAAGCTCAACTTCGGACAATTAATTTGTCGTTTCAGAATTTCTTCCACATTACAACGAAATGAAACAAATATTTGCTGCAATATAAATGTTCTTGCACAGCATAAATCTATACTAAATACGCTTGGCATTGAAAAAATAGCGAACTGCTAATGACACGTCAACTGTTAAACAGCTGAGGCATTTGGTCGAAAACTGTCGTAACTCATGTGCGGTTCACGTCACTTTCATTTCCCACAAAGGCAGAACAACTGGGGCGTCATTGACACGTAACACCTTCAATGATTCGGCCAGACACGTTTCTCAAGCTGTCTAAGAGAATCAATAACAATTGACCTACATGCAGAGGAGCATGATTTTGATACAAGTAAACGACGATGTTCTGAAGCCTTGGATCAAAAGTTAAGGTACTTTCTTCCTCTGACAAGAGACGCAATCTCTTCAGCTCATCATCGACAGCCTGCAACAAAAATACGGACCCGGTAGGAGAGATTGGACGGCATATCGAACCGATTATAATAAGCAACGCTTCCAAACCGGGCAGCAACGCGCTTTTCAAAGTGTGCGTAAACATGCTTAACGTATGTGACTTGCTTTGCACTGTTACCTGATCCAACGCGGCTTCTGGTCCGTCAAGATTGTACGTTTTACCAACTTTCATAATTGCGAACAAACACGCTTGAAATAAAGGACAGAGGATTGTCTACGGAGTAGAAAAAAGAGGAATAAATAGCACAAGAAAATAAGTAACTTGAAGGAAGATGAGACGGTGTTGTTTTAGTGTCTACCGCGTGACAAAGGAATCAACAGAGTGCTTGTTCTTGCTGTTCACGTGAAATATGCACCCACACGTGACGCGCGTCAGTTGCAGAGTCAAGCTGTTCCATTTTTTACACAAAGGAGTCTATCCAGTTGCTCTTTTATTTCGGTTAAGAGTAAAAATTGGCCAATAAGAATGACAGGAGGCCTTTGTGGAATGAACGCTTCACTGCTTCTCACTACCTCCAATCACAGCATCACAACCGTAAACCTCTTCCCTTTTCATCCCTAGTCAGAATAATTTTCTAAGCGGACATTCGTTTCGTGAAAAAACGAAGTGTATTTTTATGAACGTTCTGGAAAACAATCAAGCAGTGAACAAAAAAGACGTCAGGCGAACAATCAGCTGCAAGTAATCTGCAAGAGAAATGTCCAAATGCAACCTTCACCTCATCCTCATCATCACTGAAACACGACGACACGACACGACGACTGAGCAACAGCTGATCAGAGGGTTCGCCGCCGGTCAGCGCAACTGAATCAGCAAGTCCTGTATGTGTGTGAGTCGCACGCTCAGGCGACCTATCCCCGGAAGATTCCCGACCATCTCCGCTCGTTTCAGCGCATTCATCAGGCTTTGCACATTTGGGTTATTGGCAGTGCGAGATAGATGGAAACAGAATGAAGAAAAAAGATCAAAAGGACTTGAATGAAGGAGTAAAAGTGAATTATTTCGTTGAAGAACTCGACAAACCAAGCCCAGATTAAGGCCTTCTCGGCACATAGCAACCAACTCAGAAAAATCGAACATTAAAACAAACCATCATGTCATTTTTATCAACACTGCAACATAAATTTTAAAGCGGTACACGTTACAATATAATCAATTAATGTAACAATTCCATGATACCTTTTCGAGAGCCTTCGCGGGCCCGAGACCTTCGTACGTAGAAGCGACACGATCAATCGCTTTCTTTAAAGTTGCCAGGTTTAAAGTTTTATCGTCTTCGTTATTATCGGCTTGGTCTGTAATATTTGTACACAGTTAATTAGATTTTCATCGACAAAATGTACACAATACAACGTTATATGAACTTAAAGTAGAGAAATCCAACCGACTCTGAGCAAATTTAGCTAAACTGAATAGTTGCGACGCCAAACCGCGGTGAAAACCGCAGTGTGAAACAAAGGACTATTATCCGTCTTTCATCGTAAAAAGTAAAGGACCCAATTTGTTAAAATCCTTTGTTTTCTCTGGTACCTGTACAAACTGAATAAGTAATGTTTAATCAAAAAGTTGTTTTTGTTGTTGTACACCTTTCTTTTAAAAAATAACGCTATCTTTTCTCTATATAAAAAAAAGAAAACTCACAGCACCAACTTCCACGCTGCACCGCAACGTGATTGCAATAAAATGCCGGCCTCGGCCAGCTACGCAATGTACGACGCGACAAAGCAATCAGTGAATACCACGGACACGTGCGTCGAGACGTAGCAGCAAAACTCGACCGCCACAAACTGACGTTCATTTTTTCATTATTCAACATCGGTACGAACCACCGTGGTTAGCTGAAAAAAACAAGAATTATTCTATAAATTTCCAAACCTGACGAAGCTTTGTTTTCTTTTGCAGGACTGGGCGTTGATGCGGTTTCCAGAGACATCTGCTTCGCTTTTTCGACATTCCACTCTTCCAGTTCATGGTTTATTTCTTCGTTATGTTTATTCAACAGGTTTGCCAGGACCGGGTCGCTCGCGATGACGTTCATATAGTCTCGCCCTGAAAGAACAGCAGATGAAAAACTTCTATCGGTTAAACCGCGTGTTTCATTGAGAAAGCTCGATCTTGCGCGAACAGTTTAAATTCAACGCTGTTAGATGGAGAATAATGCAAGCTCAAAATTTCTCGAACGGTTACATTCAGCATCGCGGAAAATACAGCTTAAAACAGGCAGTCGCGCGAGATGTGGGAGGACAGCAATAGTCTCGTAACTTAATGAAAAACAAATTTTTTGCAATCCTTCTCGTTCTTCTACGATTGTTAATAAAAGCCGTAAGGCAGCTCTAGGTACGAAACACATTTCAATCGATGAAGGTCACATAGTGCCATCGATTGCAACGGTTTTGGTATGCTATACTTCAACAGACTCCGACTCCAACGCTTAAGCCACGAGGTCGAGATGACATACGCCCTGAGATCGCAATTCTATCAAATCAACCGTTTCATTCACACTGACTTCTGGGTATGGAAAGACTTTTACCAGCACTGTCTCAACTCCATGCAGGACACTAGGAATGCACGGCCAAAAGTTTGACTTCCAACCTGGTTTTTTTTCGGTCACAGACCGAAACATTTTTGAAATGACCGAAAAAATTAAGTCATTTCGGTCAGAATGTTTGAAAATATAGGCTAAAAACACTTTTGTGGAGAGTTTTAATACAACTGTGTGATAAATGACCGAAATGTTTCAGTGACCAAAATGTCTCAGCTAAAAATGACCGAAATGTTTCAGCGAAAAAAAAACAGCTTCCAACAAATATATCCAAAACAGCAGATAAGTATCCGACATGGAATCGCAACAGTATATATCTACATATAGGAAACCTCCATTGTCAGTTCAGTTTGGAGCAATCATGACTCTTCGCTACTTCAAGCACACCCACTGCGTAGGCTGCCAGCATTTCCTGATACTGCAGTAAGCCAGAGGTGGCTTTAATTAATGCGCTCGCCTACACAGCGTCATCATGCTTTCGAAATTTATTCAATTTAAGAGGCAGTAAAGAGTGAGGCCCAACAGCACGTTCTGAACATTAATTTGTTATTTTCGATTTTCCTTTCAAAACAAATATTACACAAAGCTTGCACTTGGGAAATACAACAGACATTGATATTAATGAGTTAAATCATGCGCCAAACTGCTTCTGAAGCATTTCTACAATTGGTCTGTATAATAGCAGGTACTATTTTAGCATTTTCGGCATCGAATATGAAATTATAAACCATAAAACTAATAAGGTATTTACTTTTGATACACTGAACATAAAATATGTCGAATATTTAATGAGCACACATTTTGTGTCAACAGACAAAAAATCACTGACTGACCAACGACATTCCCAATTATACTTATAAGTGCTTCTGCCATTTGGAATGATAAAACCTACTGGGTTGCTTGGAAGTCCAGTGTGTGAAAAACGCTTGAGCAGAAAAAAAACTTTGCCTTTTGGGAAAATCTTGATATTTTTGTTACAATAAATAAAATATTGTACAATAAACGAGCTACAATTCCTTGTTAAAAATTGTCGATTCCACGAGAAGTGTTAACTTTTTAACATGGTTCAGTGAACGAGTTTTATGTTCAATCAAGACCTTTACGTAAGGCTATGGTCTACCTACAATATATCACTTAAAAATATGCGACAACTTAGTGTCATCATTAGACTCAAGTTGTGTTGAGTTACACTATAAACCTGGTGTGGTGTTTACCGCCTCTTAAGTAAAAGACAAGAATAACAATGAAGTTCCGAGGAAGTATGAGCTATCGCAGGTAGAACGTCAACCACAGCCAGGAAAACTGTTTCATGGCAGGAAAGACGTCATTCTGCGGCCAGCTCTATCTAAACATGCTCTAGTTCTAATAAAAGACAGTGTTTAGTTGAAACGCATGCAGCAAGCTTAGACAGACGTGACTGGAGATGAAGGAAGCACAATTCCATTTCCTTGCTTTCGCGCAATTCATTGAAAAACAAAGAACTTTAATATCACCTATAAACAAATCTCTTCGATTACTGTCGACGTAAATAAGACAGTAGGCGCTTGCATAGTTTTCACAGAAGCGCGAGGTTCCTCCTATCGAGTCATTGGCGAGTTCTTCAAAAGTCGACTCCGTAACTGAAGTGTCGTTAAATCTGAGCCAGGTCTTTTTCTCGTAATCGTAAATGTAAGCCCAATAATGACCTAGAGAAAGACGATAATCCAAGGTCAAGCTACGGTTTTTCGTGTATGTACTAAACAAACGAAACACAAAAAAATTAACATCTGACATCGCAATTGCTCATTGAAAGACTTGGCTTGCTAGCACGCTTCGTACACAAGCAGTGTTGCCAATTCTGATGTTTTGACATCAGTTCTGATTTTTTCAGTTAAATGTCTGATGTCTGATGTTTTGGCGACAAATCTGATGTTGACTGGGCTGTTTTTGTTTACCACATTTCCTCTCATTTTGGGATAAAAATTAGTTGGATTCATAATTTAAGTTTTCTTACCCAATGTTTCCCCTCATGTGTGTTTGTTTGTCATTTCAAACTGAAGCTCTCTTCGCTGCGTTGAGAACATTTTTTCGTTACGCATGACCTACCTCTCCAATTCATGATGACTCTTCGCTCTATGTAGGATTCAATGCAAGTCTTGCCAATTTGTCTTTAAAATCTGGCTTTTTCTGGTTATTTTTCAGTCGAAAAGGCTCTGGAAACATTTTTCTGAGCTGCATATTCATTACGAATCTCTTCTGAATCGAGTCTATAATCATGCAGGGTGCACAGAATATTGCAATATTTTACTGTTGCCCTAAAAATGATATATGTTATTGTTAAGAAACAAAGGTACGACAGTGTAATTACAGGGAAAGAAAATGCTTCTAAACAGTGGAATCGTATTATATCGATGTTTCTGACAAGTTTTAATGTCTATGTTGTGTTTGGCTATGCACATTTTATGTGTACATGTCTTAAAACTGCTATCTGGCTTTTTTTGGGACAAAGTCTGGCTTTTTTGGTGGTGGCTGGTTGGCAACCCTGATTCAATGAGGTTCATTGCATTTGTTAGCTTAAGTAGTGGTAATGCAAGCATTTAGATTATATGAAACTGGAACGTACTGTACAAATCGGATGTTATCTGATGTTGAAGAAAGCAACAATCTGATGTTAACGAGACTGACCCCAGTGGCAACGCTGAACGTAAGCAGCAAACTTTTTTTAGCAAATTCACTCCGAATGGAAACGGCTCAATACCAGCCAGTGCTTGGCCTTGATGCACCAGCACAGCATGCAAAGTGTATCGGTGTTGTCGCAGGTAGCTCTCTTCGTACATGCTGTCGATCGTGCGCTCTACGCTGGTGATTTTATTCTTCATATCTATAAAAAAGGGTAAAAAAAATAATGTCAAAACACAGTGCAACACAGCCATGGCAGAGCAATCGTCGGCCCGCACTTCAGCACATTCGCGTAAGCGAGCCGCATCTAGAAGGATGACGCAGATGCTGGCGTGTTCGTTCAGTTCGCTCAAGTGTTTCTGCATGGCATGGCATGTCTTTTCCATCATCTCCAGATATCGCGCTGATCATAGTTCATACTCACCAGAGGCGGATCCAGCCCGTAAGCTCAGCGAAGGGCGATTTCAGAAATATTTGGTAGTCAAGTCTCATAACGGCTTCACTACTGTAAGGGGGATGAAGTAAACTTCACAACACTGCTGTGACAAAACAATAGACGACAAAATAGCCTTATATCGCGAATGCTGTTTTCCGAATTGTAAAAAAACATGTTGGATAAAGTTATATACGTAAGTTTTAGGGGGGACGATCGTCGCAATCGACCCCCATGGATTCGCCCCTGATACTCACCGTGTATTTGTTCGTCGATGACGTCTTTCCACTTGCACAGGGCGCGCTCAACAATCAGCGCTTCAGTTTTCTCGTCGAGATCGTCAAGCGACACAAGTCGAGGTTCAGCAGCACTTGCGTCGATCGCACTTTTGCTTTTCTTGTGCGGCGAAATACCGCTCTCCGCTGAACATCGCCGCGATCTTCTGCAAAAACACACTCTTTCAACCAAAATGTTTTCGCTTTGTTGAATCGCGCACGAAACCTCTAAAACCCAACTGTGATCAACTCATTGCATTCTGCAAAAATCAGAATTTTAGTGATTGACCCTTTAAAAGATACGAAAATCGTAAGTCCAGCTATTTCACGTATACCTTACTGTTTCAAAGATGCTACATAGCAAACCACGAAAACATATTTTTTAATAAACGCCCACGTTTGAATGGAACCAGTCCTGCATTTCGACACCATTCACTGGAAAATGTTACTGCAATGTTACGCCAACTTTTTGACAAGAACCAATCGATCTCCTGATTCACCAAACCTTTTCAAAAATTACTCTGGTAATAAAATTACCACAAAACAACGGAGTCGCGCTTGCTTTTACAGCACAGCGATTTATGCTTGACCAGTTAATGTAATACTGATACAACTCATGCGTCTGAATCTTGAAAACTATTGCAGAAAAATGCGCAACGGTGCAGCACACCAAGATTATG
>JGI24159J19872_10013364_pt1 | contig 10674 bp, 7 predicted proteins | sample Ectturendosymbi4_FD_19872 | JGI IMG/M metagenome (IMG submission 19872)
GCGTGTCAAACGCGGGGGAGCTGAGTAGAGAAGTAGACGCTACTCGCTTAACTAACCCACAATAAGAAAATAAATAGATAAAAGTTGAAACCAGTTTAAGCGCACCTAACTTGTACTAAAACAGCAAGCATAGGGCGAGTTACAGCGACCCCGGAAAAAATTAAGGCGACCCACAGGTTGGAGACCACTGGTTTAGAGGATTTATTTTGCTTCCATCCAGCCGTTCTTTTGCCGCATATGTGCCACCTATTTAAGCGTTTTTCTCATGAGCACATGCTTTCTGAGCAGTAATGTTAAGCGTCTGTAATAATGCTTTTTCTGGTAAGCAATATTTTGGGCCTAATAAACAACGCAAGCTGCAAGAGCAATTCTATTTTTCAAAAAAAGCTTCTACTAACTGCTACCTTCATCCATTCCATATGGCGCCTTTCTGGTTTCTATTATCGCCCGTCACGTTCCTTTCGATTACTGAGCTATTTTTACGATTCGGCTCAAGCCTAATTTGCGAATTACTTTCAACTTTTGCAGAAGTTTTCTGTGGCTATTGTTTTCCGGAGAAGGTGTTATCCTTATTTGTTGTTGTCAATGTATAAGGTATTTTTTGTTATTTTTATCCCAAAGTCACTGTAATTGTTTGGTGATTCAAACAACAATTTGGTTTGTTCCGCACGAATATGATGATTACACTGCTGTATTGTGTCGTGATATTTTCTCTGAAGAAAGCCTGTTTCAGCTGGCTGAAACGATGGCATCGTTTTCAAAGTTTTATAGCGGTTGAGCGAAAGACATTATTATTGTTAACGCGCTACTGCTCATCAATGAACCTTCGTTGAAACACCGACTCTTTTTGCAACGACGAGGGAGTACAGGAGAAAAGCAAACGTTTGATCCTTGGAGAAAATAAAACGATTTATTCAAGTAAATTGAATACAATACTTTACAGACTCTTTTGTCAGGAGCTACGTCTTTAGTTGCTTGGAACTGTTGAGCCACTCACAAACAATTGATAAGAAAGCAATCCTTGCTTACTACAATTTTCTGTAGCATAAGCACTCCCTTCAACAAGATACAGTATTTGAGCTGCTGCTCCAATCCGCACTGGATACAACAAGACGCACAACTTTAAATTACGCATTTTAATCTTACAGCATCCACTGCGCATTGCCTGCATTGTTCAATGACCATTATTTCCTAAATATCCATTATTTCTAAAATTTTCTAGAAGTAATGATTTTTGCAAATAATGATCATTAAAAGGAACAAACCATTATTTCCAAAATCTGCTTCAGGCATCTTGGTTGACAGTTTGTTGTTTGCGCATAAAAATGGAGAATACTTTTAAGTGGGAATTCTCGAGTGTTAGTGTAGATGCAGACCAAGGATAGTATGCAAGCAAAATACTGCAAGCGTCAGTAAACATTAAGTTGTGGTACGATTCACCTAAATTCACCAAGAATGCACGAAAAGCAACAAATAATAAGAGCTTCAATTCATTAGCGGGAAGTTGATGATGTTGGCGAAGCAGCAACACGTACAGCGGGACATCAGCAACTTGGATTCTCAGAAAGTGCAACAACAGCAGCAGGAGCAGCATCACTAAAATAATTTAGGTTTGTCAAATATGATTTTTTACCAGTAGATTAGAAACGGAATACCCACTGTCAAGCAACGTATTGAGTGTTTCGCGCGTGTTCCGTTTTCTCAATAACAAAATCAGCCTGCGAAACTGGAACAAGTTAACAAATTCACCAAAAAACTACGCCCATTGACAATAAGCACACACGGTGAAGTAAAACGACAGAAGCTTGCTTTGGAAGCATATTTTAGCATTGATGCAGCTGAAGTACACATATTCCACTGCTTTTGAAACAAAGCGGTTGGGCATCATTTTTCCTTCATTTTTTAGTGTGTAAGGAACGAATAAATTTTTGTCAAGTTTTAAATTTTTTTCAAAAAAGTCACAGCTCCCTTCAGAGCATCTATTTACTGCGCAATGAGGTTAACGTCCATCAAAGAGTGAAAAATCCTGCTGACAAGTATGGGTGCGATAGAAACTCATGCTTGTAGAGAATTTCTGCCTGCGTTTGTCCTGCTCTCTTAGAAACTGCTCAAATTCGCAAATCTCTGGAGTAGGGCTTGAAAACCGGGATTCCAGTTTAGGGAATTCCAGATAATTAGGGCCTTTTTCGACTTCCCGTTTCCCAGTTTTTCATACAAAATTCCCGGTTTTTCTCGGATAGAAAAATGTTTCCAAGTCAAAAAAATGTTGCATACGATTTCTATTTTTTTGTCACAACAGGAATAGCATGTAGGCTTACTGTTTTGTTAGGCACTGTGACGAAGCAACATACGTTTTGAAGTTGCATGAAAATTGTCTTATTGTAAAGAACTAGTCTAGTTAGTATAAGAGAAAGATCGTGACATAAAATTTGTTGTTAAATGGAACGTAATCATCAGTCTTTAAAATTTTAAAACCGTTTGATTAATCTCATGATGAAGCTAATTGCCATCACTGTTTTAAAAAGTTAATCTGCGTAGGTAAATCAACTTAAGGTATTCCCCGATACATGAAGAGTAAGCACAACTTTCGCCTGACTCAGCATCCCCAAACCTTTTCAACGAAGGTTTGAGAAGTGACGATCACGGGCCGGTTGCCCACTTTGTTCAATACAGTCATTCAAGCCAAATGGGGAAAAGAAATAAAGCCTGGCGTTTACCGAGTTTTTTTTTACGGGACTAAGCCAAACTTTCTGAACGTCCTATTTTCGGGACTCCGGATTGACAGTAAATTGACTGTAGTATGCATATGTGCTCATTTGCGCCACAGTGCGGCGGGCGAGAATCCATGGCTTAGATACAATGCGAGGTCTGGCTTAAAATTACGACTTTAAAGTTTTATCCATGTTTTTATCCATTTTCGTTACACACACTTGTCAGTATCTAAACTGGCGGCAAAGCAGCTAAGTGCCAAAACAATTCGGCGTTGAATGGCTGGTGCCATAGTCGTCGCCATAACGGCGCCGCTAAAGTATCTGACCCATTTTTTGGATCTAGTACAGTGGTTACTCAAAGTTAATTGCCAACTGTTTTTACTGTTGCTTATGAATACCTTTAGAAAATTGATACGACGGTTGTGTGTTCCTTCAAAATTTGAGTTCTATCCGCGTTTATGATGTTGGAAGACACTATTGCTGTTTTTTGAACATTGGCATAAACTTAGCATTTTTTCCTGGCAAAATTTGAAAAATCGTGCAGAAATGTTTTGCACCTCCAAAACATAATTGTTCCCTTACGCCAGGGGCTCCCAACCTTTGCCTGCCATATATCCCTTTAGCAATTCGACAGATGAGAATGTATCCCTAAAATTTTTTATGACATAAAGGCTGAGTAAGAGAACAAAAATCCACTGAATTTTTAATATAATTTTCAGGTTTTAGAACTTTAAAGGTAGATTCTGTTTTGATGTCGCAAAGTTAATTTGTGTCTGCATGAAATAAAACCGAAAATAAAATGTTTAAAATGAGCCTGGATAACGGACATATTAAGTTTTAATGGGATCCTACATAAATATATTTTTCCTTTCTATTGTTAACCTTAAATGTACCCCTTCAGATAGGCAAATGTACCCCTAGTTTAGGGGTATATGTACCCCAAGTGGGAACTCCTGCCTGACGTTCTGATGCCAAGTATTGGACATAATGCATTGCTATGAGCGAAAACGCTTTGTCATCAATACCTTAGGAAACTGTTAGTTAATCAATAGAACGCAACCAAAAGCAGGACTGGCCTTTAGCCGATTGCTGCCTATCGAGCCCCGCGCTGCGTCTAATAACTTCGCACACTTAACACTTCTAACCGAAGTTGCTTGTGTAGTTCCGGCGTGGTGACAAAACGTTTTTCAAGCGTCGGTTCTGTTGTCAACAAAAATGTAAGTGTACTGCGCGTTTTACGTCCTCAATCATAATAATTCGTTCGCTAACTGTTAACAGTCATTGGTCATTATTTTCGGCAATGTGTAATGCTTCAAAGGCTGAGACGGATAAGTTTAGAAGCTGCTTTCTGTCACAAGTGTAAAGCCCCTTATTGAAGACTTTCTGGCGACGGTTCTGGTGGACATTCCCCGTGATTACCATTAAGCACACTGAATTTCGTTAAGTATGAAAAACCTGGTCCTAAATAGCAACAGGTGGACCATGTGTGCTACCCTAAACAATCAGGTGGATATTACCGCTACATATATTTTTACCCAAAATGAAAAACGTATATTTTACCAAGAAGGAATACATTACTGTACAGCTCATTACTACAGAGACAATATTTAATACTTCCAGAATCATCAACAAATTTGATCAGTGCTATTTCTAGAAAAACAGTGTAACCTCGATATAAGTGTCGAATATCAAAATCAGCAAGCCCTTTCTTAAGATTGCATTTTCTCTACATTTTGCCAGTGGCCGTTCTCAACTGCGGTTGGTCATCATTAACTAAATAGTGCCTTCTTGCATTGAAGAAATTCCATACATGTAATCAGGGGTGGATATTAGGGGAAGTGAACAAGGCGGTCGCTTCCGCCTACCCCCTTTCAGAGATGCCGTGAGGGCCCGTTTCCAGAATTTCTCACTTAGCTTTCTACAAAAGTTTATTAACCTGTCGAAAGGCACATCCAATAAGTTCTGAAGCAAGTCATGTGTTTGTCAAGAAACAGCAGAAGTTATGTGCAAATGCGCCAAAAGGGGACCTTCAACAACTTGGATGTGTAGATAGACAAAGATCAATTTAAATTAAAATGACTTCAACAATTTTACAGTGTTAGATGGACTTTCACGCAGAAGCAAATACCCAGACATAATGAAAAATTTAACTTGGTTTCAGTGAAATTTAGCACAGAAGACCGCGGGGATCGTACCAATTGCTACTATTGTTAATCCGGCATTGTGCATGTGCAATACCATGTAGTTAAGTTCATATCTGTTGTGATTTTCCATGTAGCCGGAGTGCCCAACTCTGTTAAACGCCCCCTCAAAGTTTTGCCTGTCACCCAAATTCTTGGATCCACCATCAGTTGCTGCGTATTTTTCAGAGAAATGGCTTATTTATTAAATTGTTGAAACTGAACTTGGTTGAAAACCATCTTTTTTAGACATTTACTTTCCTACAACATGCATAAGATTGCTTTTTCGCACAAGGCGTGATAGATATGAAATCAATAAACCTACGAATCAAGCTTGGCGGTCCACTGACTTTTAAATAACACATGCAATTGACTGTTAATGGGAGGCTTGGGACTTCTCACATAGGACAAGGTCAAACCAATCACAAATTAGTTACCTCTGAAGAAATCTTTCAGGCAACTGGTGGAAAATTATAACATACTGAAATGCTTCGCGGCCCCCCCTCGAAGACCTGGCGGTGATCCTGGGTGTCGCTCAGCAGTTACCCGTTGCCATTGTGGCGTGGAGAGTAACGCATAGTTTTAGCGAAACAAAGTAAACGGAGTGAGAACCAGTGTATCAGTGGACTATAGCTCGAAAGTCTATTCGATTCATACGGATAAGATAGGCGACAATATACGAACAGGCAAGCATATACGTTCGCTAGCGGCCAGTGACAAGCGTACAGCGGTCCAGTTTGATCCAGAAATGACGCTACACACACCAGTGAAAACGGCAACACGCAGACAAAGATGTTGTCGCACAGTGCGCTTTCTCCATGTGAGGGTGTGGTAAGACAAAGCGCAAACAGAAGACTTAATGAATCGAAGTTTTCAGAAAATACGATGCCGTTGCAAAAGAATGCATTGGTTCGGTGAGCAATCGTTAAAGCCGCGAAAGTCACTTTAAGATGGGGTTCTTAAAGTTCGCCTCAATACACCCAANATGTAACACTGTACCCACATGAACAAGATTGGTGCTGATGATTGATATGCAGCCTCCGCATTGACTTTTTTTCTTCACTACTCNAGTGCAGGGGTCTCCAAACTTTGTCAGAAGGCCACATTACGTTGCCACACAACAGTCCGAGGGCCGGACTTTTTGCGTAATGTGATTGTTCTGAGATATGTTACATTCTACCAAATCAACAAATTTTTTCCGAAAATAATATTTTGTCATTGTTGACAACACGTCTTCGCGGGCCGGATGTTTCTGAGCAGTTCTGTTTTGTTTCTTACAATTTTTTTGCTTTTGAACTTGGTTGAAATAGGGTGTCCAGATCGGCGAAACTTTGACTTAGGGGTATTGAGGCGTTAAAACTTTAAAGACCACTGCTTTACGACAACGACGCACCCACAACAAAATGTCCCCAAGCCGTCTTTGATCTCCTATGCGGCGCATGTTCAAGACCTCATTTGAATCGCGCGCGTCCTGGAAATGACGAATCCCAGAAACGATTGTAGACTAAGGCATTGGACCGTGGCGCAGCAACAAAAGAGAAACATTCACCACCTAATGCAAACGCATAACTTTACATAGATTGTATGCTCTAATTTCAAGGTACCGCATCCATTACTTTGTTTCGCTTATTAAAACACAGAGCGGATGGAAGTCTTACCAGCAACAGCACATGCCATACAGAAATTGACACAAAACAGCAGCCGTTTTGCGTTCTCACTTGGTGTTATTTTTGAAGCAGTGGTTCTTCACCCTTTCTCTACCAAGCCCCCCTTAAGTAATCGTCCTTTGTTTCAAACCCCCCTTGCATTAAATAAGTTGTAAAAGCAAATGTACCGATTGGTAAATTTACTGGTCAAACTTTTCATGTTGTAGAGCGCGAAAGAGCTCGCGCCCCTCTAGAAATTTACTGACGCCCCCCCCCCCTGGGGAAAGGCGACCCCGGTTGAGAACCACTGTTGTGAAGTGAATCGCACTCAGGCGAAAACTGAATGACGTATCGATGGCCTTTGCCGTCGTTCAAGGGACGAAAACAAGATTAGGGCAAGAACTCTTGTCTACAGTTTGTAAGTGCGACTGCGATCCAAATGACCATCTTTTGACCTTTACAAAAATGCGAGCGTTACAGACATTATGCTGTTAGAACAAGTTACGAAACGTGATTTTCAGCTGTCCGTATCTGCCGAACAGACGTTATAGTTGTTGTGTGTGGTAACGCTTTATGCACTTGGGCCTCTTGAGAAAGAGACAAAATATGCGCTCCACTGTACCATGACCAAGTGCTCATCATTATCGAACTATGACAATTGGATCCAGTCTGTTAATGCGAACAGCGGAACGAAGTGTGACAAACAAAACAAAAGATGGATATGAAGTGTCAAAGGTCATCGAGCCAGCGCAGCAAACATCAACTGGATTATCGGGAGACCGTCGCATTGAGGTTGGAAAAACAAACAAAACGCACATCAAACTGCACTTGCTTTCAATCGTGTACAGGTAGCATTGAAAAAATTCAATCACATGGAGAAGCGGCAGTTGACTCGGAAAAGAACACTAGTACAGAGTTTAAATTCAACAATGACAATGGTCTTTGTTGCGACGACGCTACAGTGCACAAAAACGAAGAACGCCGGAGTTCGGAAAGGAAAAGACAGCGCCTTCTAAATGCTTGTGACAAATCTTTGCGGGCAACGTTCAACTAAAATAACAACATGGGACGGCTTTTTGTGGAAAAATAAACTTTGGGTCTAAAAACTTCCGAGTTTGAGAAACTCAATGTAACCGGTCTCGAAAAGCTTTAAAATAATAAGTCGTAACATGTGGGCGCTGCTAGTGAGGCAGGTGCGCGTGTATCTCCCCTGCGCATCATCTAACCGCCTTTCCATTGATAGCAAGTAGACCTTATATGTGGTACCGTCCGACAACCGAAAAGGAATGCACTTAAAACGTAATCGGCATGACGCGAACGCGCAGGTAAGGATATCATCGACGGGCCTGGAATGCAAAGTAAATAATATATCGAGGGAGGCTAAGGGTAGGACGCTGAGAGCCTCTTCAGTGATAGAGTCGGGCAGTCATAGGTACATTTGCCCATGTTTAGTGCCGACACGCTCATAGACCTCGGCCCAAGCGCGATAGAACACTGACTAAGAAGCCTTTGCTCGCGACAATCAACACAAAGTGCGAACGACAGCTCGAAACAAGCAATCTAAGATCTCCGTATTCTGGAAGCGCGGGCACGTTTTCCCCCAAAGTGCAGACCGGGAGGAAGTACAGAGTTGTTCGAACGGGCTGCGGAGTCGTACCTTGTCATGGTTTGTGAAGCGCCTAAGGCGGAGGGGGAGGTCGCGGGTTGCTCGGACGTCGGCATCGTCGCAAACAATGTTAGGAACCTCTTCTAATATTTTCATATAATAGTATGCTATCAAAGCACATGGAAGTCAATTTTTTTGTTAACTAAGATGAAGTTGATTAACGCAGCAATTTTGTAGGAACGCGCACAAAAATTTGCCGATTTAGCGCAAAAAAAACTGTTTAAACGGAACCCAGAAACCTCGAGTCAATACTGAACTGTTGAAAAAGCATCACCATCGCAAAATATTCACGGCGTGCAAATCGCAAGTTGTCTGAAAATATGAATAACAGCGCATAGTTCTATCAAAAGTAAAATAAGAGCAAGTACAAGACGATGTCTGCAAGACGTGGATGGATAAACGGGAACGATCAACGGGTTGTACGAAGTCGACGACGATCGCTGCGAACTGTCCACATTGCCTCAACGACGACCAAGCACCAGCTGATCAGTGAAAAACGATCAGACTTGAAAGGAAACTGCAACTAAATGTCGGCTCGCAATCTTGCCTGCCATCGAACAGTTCAGATACAATATACGAACAAAGACAAACAGTAAAAGAAGTAACGGCTGGCGTTGTGCAGCAGCGTTTTTTAAGCCATTCTCGACACAGCATCATCAAGCCGAGAAGGGGAAGTCGTGATTGCCACGGCGCGTTTCCATGGAAACCGCGGAACGCTAATCGCAAAGATCAGCTCTGAAGTTCGTCATGCACGACTAAAAGTGACGAAGGAACGACAAAAATCACACGTAAAGCCTTCGTTTCAGGCGACGATCAACGATCAAATGACGAAGCGTTCGACGACGAGGTCACCATGGGTGAGGCCGTGCGGGAAGGTGGCGCTGAAGAGTAGTCACGTGACACCTGAACGTCAAAACGATCTCAAGTGAAATCGAACACGCACCGCATGACCTCAACGCAGCACACAGTCACGCGTGATTTCCCACATCGTCACAGTTGCACGTAACTCTTTCCGGCACACTGCGTTTCCTTTACGCCTCGACTCTCAACATGATATTGTCAGACAATTCGATGACACATACAGAGATTTATATTTAAACTAAACTAAGGCTATAAATTGTTTAATTGTCATTCAGTAGTTACAGTTGCTACACAAACGTGAGTTTGACAGTAATTGCCACTGCAACCCAGTTATATATACGCAAGACTTGGACCACTAGATAATTCTAGCTGTTCCGGTTCCTTCAATGCCCTGGCGTCCTTGCACTAATTTGTGTTTTTTCTAGCTGAATATTAAGTATCGCCAAATAAAATCAACTCAACTCTAATGTGATGAATTAGAGCGAATCGAAAATAATTCTAATCTACTCTAATTTGTGAAAAATTCGTGTGCTCAAATTTTAATTCTAATTTCTCGTTTTACCGAAAACACTACTTAGTCCAACGGCGTTTTTCAGCAAGCGGTTAAAAGAAGGAAAAAGCAACAAAATACCCAAGTGCCATGCCACCATCGTATCCCTTAAACTTGCTTTACATCATGAGATGGGCATTATGACGAACAGCTGTACGACCTAGTAGTAATAGCCAGTTACGTATAATAGGCCTAATGTAGTCTGGCAATGGAAAGAATACACTTAGACTGCCAGCTGTAATAGTTTCTATGTTTTGAAAACGGGCATGCATTGCAGTACCATAGCATTAGGCTATCCGCTTGTGATGATGATAACCGGAGATTTAACTAGAATTAAGTTAAGAGAAATTGATTACAAATCCTTCACAACATTACAAACTAGAATGGTATCTGTAGCCTAGCCATACAATAGCAGGCTGCGAGGGTCAGTCAATAATAAATGATTTTGAGTTGAATATGTAATTCCAGTTCGGTGTTTTAGTTTAATTTCTCGTTTTCGTGAATTCAGTAATTTTAATTCTAGTCAATTTGGAATTGCTGAAAAAATTCTAGTTGTCCCGGTCTGACATACGCAAGCACGCCCACGCACCCACATACGAAACGAAGCATTCCCAGCAACAGACGAAACAAACTTTGGCACAGTAAATGCTAAGAATAACAGAATCAAAGACATGCGCAAGCATTTTGTGTTTGGTCGGTTGCAGAGCCATTTTCTCGTTTCGATTCTTTGCCTGATCACGTGGTCAACTTCTACGTTTTCGCAATTGCCAGAATATAATTGCGAACCAAAGCAAACAATAATATGGGTTTGTTTTTTTTAATTTTTTTTTTTTTCAACAAAAAACAATACTGACCGACAGGTCCGATGGACGACTGGGCTTTTTCAGCGAGTGCGACCTGGGCGGCTTCGGGATCAGGTTCGGTTCGAATCGTGCGCGTTGCACGGTGTTCGGATCGATTGCGGTTCGATTCCCGGGCCGCAACGCGCGACCAGGCATCGACGCCGACCTTAGAGGCTTTATGGGGGGGCGGGACGGGGGGCTGTCGCTCATGTCTTTCG
>JGI24159J19872_10013365_pt1 | contig 10673 bp, 9 predicted proteins | sample Ectturendosymbi4_FD_19872 | JGI IMG/M metagenome (IMG submission 19872)
CAAAATAAATGAAGTTTTTTTCTTGTTTTCAAAGATACGAAAGAATCATATTGTTGAGGAGAAAATGACTGCCAGAGAGGTTACGACTTTTTGCTGCGATTCATAATAATAGGCCAATAGCGTATGGGGGGCCCCACGTGAAATTTCGGGGGGGGCCTCACTTACCCTTGCCACGGCACTGCCTGTAGTCGAGGCTTCTCTGACCAGTTGCGTAGTCAACCCAAACATTTTGCGGAGGCCAACATGTTTGATTTTAGGCGAATTACACTATTTTCTTTGGGATACCGCCTCTCAAAGCACAAAATGACTATATGTTCTAAAAATTTTTTGGGTTCATGGCCATGTAGGCCTCCCCTGGCTGCGCCTATGTCTCTGACACTATTGTTCCTTTAGCAATACCAGTGCTAGTGGCAGTAATTCGGAGACTATCGTGCATTGTTTTATCTGCCATTCAATTTCTGTTTTTACTGTAGATTTGAGTTGCTTCATCGTGGAAAATGTACGTACTCTCGCACATGTATGTGTTTCCAAACGTCGAGCGCATTTCTAGTGCGAAACCTTTCAGTTTGGGAAATCTATCTTTGCTGACTAATTTCCAGAAGCTCTTTACAGTCTCTACTACCGCGTTAGTATCGTAGTAGCTTACATTTTTATTAAAAGATGTTATGCTTGTTCCACAGTAATTACAATCACCTATTGCAGGGATAATTTGGCTCGAGAGCTACTTTGAGAATGCCGCATTTAACGGATAAAAAGACAGATTTATTTGATGTTACTGAGTTCATTGCGCCAGACGGACTATTCTAGACAACGAACGCTGAGGCACCGAAAAAGCACAGGAGTTTTTCAGTCAGGTGCCCCAACGGAGGGTTAGGGTAGGGCCGTACCTTCTAATTTGGTCGTAAAATATATAAATGAAACAAAAACAGCAGTGTTACACAGAAAAGGTATTATTCATTTTTCTTGTGCAAATACACTTTATCCAGCGCAAGCAATTCAATGAGACAATGTAACCTCACACGTTTTTCAACAAATAAATTTGAAGTTTTTTTCTGAATGATATCGCAACAACTGCAGAATCAGTGGCGCAGCCAGAATGAGGCCGAAGTGGCCATGCCCCTCCCGAAACAAACTTTCAAAGATTTTTACTGGTTAGTTGTGTCAAATTTCAACTGTTGGAAAACGTCAGTGACTGAAGTCGTGATTGACTGGCCCTTCCCGAACAAAATTATTGGCTGCGCTACTGCCAAAAGCATAAGGCTGCGCATTAAAATAGCGGAGTAAAACACATTCAACACTATGACAGGGCAGTTCACAACTGCAAAAACATCAGGCTGCGCGAATGTCTCGTCGAGTAGCAGTCGAGCAGAGAAGGCATGTGGCTGGGATGGCGGACACCCAGGGTTAACAATTTGAAACTTGCTAAACCACACAAGAATTGAGAATGCGCAAGAAAACTTTTGTATTTTTATTATGTGGCTGTGATATGTAGAACTACTGGGGGAACAGAAGAGATATGAGCTTGTGTGAGCCGTTATAATCAATCCGCCTGAACTGCCAATAAGGGACGTCGGAACAGGGGTGCATGACGGGGCACTGCCCTTTGAAAGGGGAGCAACGGGACACAGGTGCCCTTACTCCTTACAAGTAATTTCATGGTTTATCAAGATAACTTGAAACAAATTTATTGCAGCTATTCGCGCACACAAAATTTAGAATGGTTTTCTATAATTTATGTTATTATTTTTAAGGTCAGCATTGTTGCTGAACATGTAAATGCGAAGAGAATGGCTATTATAGTGCTCTTCTACACTGAACTCAAACAAATAATTTTCAACTCGTGGTACAGTGCCTCAGAAATATGGGCGGCCGCAGGGGAAGAACGAGCATTTGCCCCCCTTGGAAATTGGGACTAAGAATCAAAATTTTCTAGAAAACCTGACGTCAGCAGCTCAATTCCGTTTAATTGACTTTCAATGACAGTTTATTTGCCGGTTTTTCGCTCACACTGCACTTGAACCAGGTTCGCTGTTCTGGTGTCATGCAGTGGCCAGCTTGCAGGTCGCTTATTTGTCTGCAGAGGCAGGTTGCGAAACTGCGGGTGGATTGTTCTACTGTTGGTTTTTATTGTGGAACAATAATGTGGCAGCAAATCTTCTAATGTTCACTTCAAGTTANGATAGTAGGCGTTNTGCCACATATGATGTGACTTATGAACGCAGACATCTTGGCACGTAATGCAGCGAGACAGTGACGCCGGAGATCGGGGGCATTGCCCCCTGACCTTTCATAAGGGGGGCAACACGGCTGAGGTGTCTTTTACACAAGAGAATCATAGATAATTTCATGGTATATCAAGATGAAGTTGAAACAAATTTGCTATACTTTTTTAAAATTATTTTTAGGTCAACATTGTTTAACAGAAGCAAGCATAATTGGCCACAATTTTTGTTGTTTTTTATTTAAGTTTCCATTGGCGTCAACATCCTTTTTACTACCCCCTGCCCTACCGCGGTTCCGGCGTCCTTGCTGCCAATTAATGACGAAGCTCGAAATGATACACATATTGCAAGCACAGGCATGCGGCTGTATTAGCCCACACCTAAGGTTGCCAGATTAAAAACGAAAGGGGAAACTAGTGATGCATCAAAAAGTCAGCTAAATCAAGCAAGGTGAAAGAGGAAGGTTTTAAAATTTGAATCAGTAAATCAATCAAACGTCCATAATTATCTTTCAATCTTTTTGGTGCTTTTCACTTGATCGCACGGTCTGGAAAAAGTTCACGTCGCTATCAATTTGATTGTGTGTGCGCCGCGCACCTATAGTATAGGTCTCTGGTATTGAAGAATGTGAGAATTACTGGTATTTGAACACGTAAAAACTAGTCTTGACAAAAAAACAAGTTTCGAAAATATTCACTCTTGGATGACCCCTGCTTTGGATGCCCGGGGCTGTCGCCCCCCTCTGCACNCCACTGCCTCCACCTACCGTACACTGTTTTTTGATACCCCGTAGTTGCGGATAATCGGTAAATTTGGATTTCGGGTTTAAATCGGGCGTCTAAAATAAATGTCGTCTGGCTCGGACTTTTGACTTCGGGCTCAGGCCGAATTCAAGCTTCAAATTGAGGTCCGTTTACAACTCTGCTGCAGACGATATTGCGCGTGGTAAGGTTGTCAGATTCAAGTAACTGGTATGAATGTTAGGTTATATTTAATCACAGATTCTTTTGTGTCACTCGTAGATACGAGAATTCGTCTGTCAACTGAAACACTCTTGAAAGGAATGCAACTTGAACTGTACTATAAATGCTTAGGCAAGGCTCGCCACCAGATTGTAGGTGGGCCTCGCCACTTTTGCCAGGATTACCTAAACACCAAATAACTTCTGAGGCCCTTGCGATATTCGAATTTCTCTTGTAACATTAGATCTAGGCTGTGAAAACCCAACAACAGTTATTCAGTGAACACAAAAAGCAAAAACTCTAAATAGTTGCCTGCAGTAACCCCAGGCAAACAAAGCTTTTCAGTGTGAAAATACTATGTTGTTTCTGTCACCAGACATAGTCTACTGGCTACAAACTTTGCTCCACTCGCGGGAGAACAATACAGTATTTATTGTTGACGTTTCGAGAGTCTGCAAACTCACTTTCTCGGAAGAGAGGCAAGAAACAAAACCAAAGCGTACACACACTGCATTTCTGAAAATTTTCAGAACAACAATACAGTATAAAACTTTCATGATGAGAATACCAAGATTCATNTCTATTCTTTGAAAGTTACTGAAATTTCAAAATTGTTGTGTAATGTTTCGAAATTTTCTTGGGNGGCAAATGCCACCCCCTGATTGCGCGCCAAACATACAAATTCATGCTTTGAGTCATTGCGTATCAGCTCTCGCGAACATATCCACGCCTCTTTTCCGAAGGAGGGCATTCATACATGGTGAATGTATTTGAGCTTCAATGTTTGTGCATTCTTGCTGTGTGAGGTCGGGGCAATGTAGTCTGACAATTGACATGATGGCCTGCTAACATACATCACGGCGAATGGCCGCCCAACGGCCTTGTTGACCGTTAATCTATGTCTGATCGGACCGTATAACGTTACGTTGTTCGACTTCACATTCGAGTGTATTGAAGACTGAAGGGTTTGTTGTACTGTATATCTGAATATGATGAAAGGATATAATCAAACTTAGAGTGCTATTGGAAAGTTTAATATTAAAGGCCAAAGTGGTGAGAGCCTTTATTTCGACTTGCTTTAGTAGGCAACCTCAAGACATCAGGTCGCTTAGTTGAAAGACTGACCTGAGCTCCTGCAACAATGAAGGTGATGATCCATCAACCAGAAGGGATTTATGTGGAATCGCAAACTACAGCACGTTCCTCACATCCACCGAAGACACCGCATCGGTCCCTGCATGCCTAGCTTGGCGGTACAAGTCCTTTCAAATAGCCCTGCCGACGCTTCAGACGATAGATTGGAATTACACACACAGTGCTCACTTTTGAATATAAAGCGAACACTGACGGCCTATTTATTCATACCGGGGACGATGGCCATGTAATACGACAATAGACACACCATTAAGTTAAACGCAAACAGCGTTTCGGTCAAGTACAGTCAATCCAGATGTGACGCGAAAATGCAGCTGCCGCTTCATGTGGTTGGCGAAGACTAGCGTCGAAAAGTGAAAAGCATGCGAGAAAATGAAACATCGAAAAAATACACTAAAAGCATAGATGTTAGAGTTGCTTTCTTCATTCAAATGACAAATACCACGTGCTGATTCCATTATTTGCACTCTTGCACTCCAATTTATAGACCTGACAGAATATTAGTGCATTCGTGGTAAAAAAACAAAAACAAATAAACTATTGCTCCCACGCTGATCAATCCAACCATTCAGCGAGTTGTTAGCGCGCACGAACGAGAGCAGTATTGCGAAGTTACTCGATAGCTTGCAGGACATTAAACAACAGGAAAAAAAGTCAGCCATGTCTCTGATAGCGGATCAAAAATGGTTGCTGCTTCGCTGAACAGAGCAAGTCCTGTGGATCAACATCCACCTCTTTGCACGTAAAACTTACTAGAGTTCTTGCTTCCATTTCTTTTTTCGCAACTTCTGAGGATCCGTTAAAGGTCGCACTTAATCGCATGGCGCAGAATCCTGTCAACGCCTGCGTTTGATTCGTCACAAGAGTTCACTTCGTGGCGTATTATCCGAGAAAACGGGTCCGAGTCAAGTGCTGACTTCTCCCATAGATTCTGTTGCGTCCTTGTTTGGCTCTGCGCCTCCACCCGACGGAGCATTTTTAACAGCGTTGTTCACCAGCGCCGGGGGCGAAAACTGCATCCACGGGTCTTCCAGCATGGAAGGCTTGAAGTAGTTTCTGATTGGCTGCGATGCAGGACTCCAGCTTTGGCACTGTCGGTCGGAAGACATTCTGTTTCCGTGCCAAGAACGTCGGTCGTTCCCTTTGTGGAAAGGTGAGCTGTGCCTTGCGGGTGATGGTGAATGCGGCAGTGGAATGAAGCCGGGACTTCCATATGGATAGATGGGTGAATTTTGTCTCCACGAAAACGATCCCTGTCTGGAGTTCTAAACACAAAAAACAGCGACTCTTAATGGAATACATACAAAGGACACAATTTTATTAAACACATTGTATGGTGCGATCTCTAAGCAAACAACAACGTGAAAGAGCATGCAGCAAGTTATTCGCGATGAATGGGGATCTTATTGGTCGCAGCTGTATTGGTCTCTCCATGATTGTTTGTAAGCAATAGTTGGAATCTTTAGCTCACGGACCAGAGCATTTTTTAGAAACCAATCCATTAATCTTTCATGCAATACAAGCCAAATTACAAAAAAGGTGAAGATAAGAAAGGACTTTCAAAGACTGTGGACTCAGCATGCAGAGAAGTGAAAGAACTGAGCAACTCTGTGGGTTTGAGAAAAAATGCTTGATGAGAATGCTATGCTGATTAATGGATGAGGATGGTGATATTCACAAAAAAAGCTTAACTAAATCAGGATCAAATGTCAATAAACCTTGATCAGGGTTCCGACACGTTTTTAAAAATCATTTTCCATACTTTTTTAATCCCTTTTCAATAATTAGTTTAAAAAGATCAATGTCATTACTTCTCTTCATTTTAAAAATTCGTAGTCATGAAACTCAACTTTACACATTGCATAACACTGCATAAATAATCACCTGCTTTGCCTTCAGGAAAATTCTGCTCAAATGCTTCTGATTTCTTTTCCATTTAGAATTTCCATATTTTTTCAATACTTAATGTAGAATTTGGCCAAATTCAATACTTTAAGGTCTTGAAAAATGAAAACCGATTTTGCAATTCAATACTTTTTTAATACCGCGTGGGAACCCTGCTTAATGTATGGTGTTGCAACCTTTCGGTCGGTGTGGTGGTGAATGTGCGGTTCACGATGAACGGGATGCGAGCGAAGAATAGCACCTATATGTAAGTGGCACGAATAGAGTGATTGATCTCTATTGTTCCTTGCTGCCACCGTGTGAAACTTCGCATGCATGCTGCTCGGGCTCTCTGATCGCAAAAAAGTGGCGCTGTGACTAGGATGTGAAGGTCGTGCCGTGTGCAACCTTCACAAAAAGAACGTGGGATCGGTGCAGTTCGATGCGAAAAGGAGAGGATGTTGTTGCAACGTCTCGGTGGGCGTGGAGTTGGATGTACGATTCACCACCAAAGAGACGTGCACTAAGAGAATAGCACCTATATGTAAGTGGCGCGAACACGTCATAATAGAGTAATCTCAGCACGTGACCTCTATTGTTGCTTGCTGTCACAGTGTGAAGCTTTGCGCTGGTGCTGCTGGCAACAATGATGATAAAGTGACTGAAAAAATGATGGAATTTAATTTGCAGGCAACTCCAAGCAAATCTAAATTTGTGTCAATCTAGGTCTTAGTGCTATATTCTTTGAGGAATGGTATCAAACACACTGGCGTCTGATGTTGGTCTTAAAAAGGAAAAAATAGTATAATAATAACTGAACGGGTCTGCATTTAACTAAAACGGCATTTCTCATCATAACAAGAGAGTGTGGTCAATGAACAACAAGTGTGGACAGCAGCAACAGGGGACTCGAAATTCCTTCACGAATTTCATCAATTTCTAGTGGTTCTGCTGGCTCCACACCAACACAGGACTAAGCCAGGTTGGAGATGCAATCATGCCACCTGATTCTTGGTCAGCCTCTGTGCCACTTTCCCATGGGTGTAGCTGGCAGGACTTGTCAATTAACAAAAAAATGTGGTTCTATACAAAACATGCTCAATACCACCTCAGTTGTGTAGTGTTTCATCACAGCTGATGAACCTAACTGTGTCTCAAGATTGAGTAGGCAAGGTTTTCCTCAATTATTTTCCTCTTAATAACCTCTATCGCTCAGTCACCATTCTAGGAATAAAATCATCCCTGAACAAATGCAAACTGCTCAAAAATTGATTTTCAATATTATCACTCGAAGATAGGTATGTGCTACAAGTGTACAAGACTTAAAGGCAGGAGCAAAGTCAATGCAATTAAACTTTATCCATAGGAATACAAAGTGAGTGGTGTGGTCCTTGCCTCTTCAGTCTTCAATGCCTGCAGAATAGTTGTTGACTATGCTGCCGCACACAAAATTATTTTTAACTGCAACAAGACAACCAGTGTAGTTTTTCATCCTAAAAGAATAAACAGCCTGCAACACCAGGTGTTACTATGAATGTTGTGCATGTTAACAGCAGGTGAAATATCTTGGTTGACTTGTTTCACACTTTAATGAAGGGTGTCAGTAATACTCACAGGTAAGCAAAAGCACCACAAGTTTAGAGGCACCTTCACTCTGCTCCACTGCAACAAAAATTCTTGGTTTCTTGCATGTCAATGTATGTGGAACAAGTACACAGTCTGGTATTTGACAGACATTGTTATATGTTGCAACAGCTGCATATAACCCATAACAGTGCCTATTAAATTTTGTGCTACATGTTGAAAAATTCAAATTTTTGTTAACACCATGTGAATTATTTTATCAAAACACTTGATGTCTTGATTAGAAACAATATGTATGCTTCTGTTTAACAACGTACATCTTCAACTAACTTTTATCATCTCAGTTCATACACCTGTTGCTTCAATCTTACATGTCCTTGTTTTTCTCACACATTGCAAGGCTTCAGTATGATGATGAAATGCAATAGTTACTATAGTTGGATCACTTACAATTTGTAATTGAGCTGAATGTAATTAATTACACATTTTATGTGCAACCACATTTATTCTATTGTAAGCTGCAGCTTATGTTTTTTTCATCATTCCATGTGGCTTACAGTTTTTTCTTTAACTTGAAATGGGAGATTCTGCGAGCATTTGTCAAATGTGATGATAACAGCTCAGATACACTACAGAACAGCTCTTTTATTGGAAAGTGTATATAGGCCTTAATATTTTTGAAAGATGCATATGGTTGGATTCTTGTTTGGTGAGCTACAGCATTGTTCCTAAAACTCAAGAATGGTTAAAATAATTGTGTGAGTTTTAGATAAAAGTTTCATTATTTTTATGTCTTTGGACCACACTCATGGTCATTATCGAAAGGGTTAGTCAAAGAACATAAAAAACATAAGTCATAAAACATAATAGTGGATGTTGACAAGACTAAGGAGATGCAAACACAAAAGTAATTTGCCAGAGATTATCAAAGTGGGATCAATTACATAATAATCAATCTACTGTAAACATCTAAATATTTATCTTAAGGCAGTGTCTTGGTAGCCTACAACGGCTATGCAAGGTAAAGTGCTAGGGTAGCCAGCAACATTAAAACCAAAAATCCTGGCATATTGTGGTAGGGATCACTTGCCCGCAGTGAATACGCAGCCAAAAAAGCTCAAAATGAAATTGGCATCTACCTCGCCTCTATGGGTATGTAAGCCGAGTTAGCAGTTATGACGTTAATGATTCATGCTCTTGTGACCCAGGGCATAGTCAAACATTACTTGCAGTTAAAGCTTAGGATTTCATGGTTTCAATGCATTTGAAGTTGGTTAATATAGAAATGTTATTTTTTTGTTTAAAAGGCAATAAAATCAACTGAAATCAACATAATGCAATAATTGGAAACTATATTAGTGAAGTTAATTTGACTAAAGAATACTAAATAACCTGCATAACCCTAAACCTATAAAACCCTAAACATAAAACTCTTAAACCTAAAACCCTAAACCTGAAAGTTCGAAAGGCTGTTTACACTATGGATGAGCCAGCAGTTGCCAGGCATAATCCTTTGTTTTGTTGCATCAGGTAATTCTACGCCTTGCACAGCTCAGCACAGCTACTCTTAGAAGCAGTCATCAGTGTAGATCAGCCTTATAAAGTCCTAAACTTGAAATAGTAATGGGAGCACTATAACAAAAGCCTATGATAAACCTTAGGATAGTACAGACATCACTGCCAAAGCGACTATCATTGTATGTTCACCCTACTACTATATAAAGAAACTCTGAGTCTGCTTTCTGTTTATGATAAGTAAACCTAAACATGCACTGGATCATGTGGGCGCTGGCTACCTAGACACTTCCTTATCCTAAACATGACAAATAGTATAGATTGCAATCACAAATATTATGTTGTGGTATATTTTAAATTTAATTTATTTTTGAAATCTTTAATGTTTGCATGTCAAGGCATAAGATATTGAAAAGCACAGACATGGCACTGTTGCAAAATTTTGTAAGCTACATTGAATAATAGTAAATCAGTTGCATTTTAAGGTAACATTTTCCATTTGAATAATATGAGCCCAAAAACAGCAGTTGTTAACAAAGAAACATTCAGGTATTTGATAATGTCTCAGCCATTGCCGTAGCAGACCAACTCTGCCCCCGCCAAAATGCTTACAGGGGCCCCCCTGATGTGATTTATAAAAAACGTTTTCGACGTTATGCTACATCTCGAGGTCAAATGGCCTTCAAAACAAAATATCCTAATTGCAGACACAATTTTGGCAGAATCAGGCCCACAGCCAGGTTTTAAGGTTTGGGGGATGATACATTTTTAAGGGGAAATATACTTGTTTTTATCGTATGTTTAAAACAAATTTTTCTGAGCACAACAAAATCTGGGAGGCCTAAAACAGATTTGGGCGGTAACTTCCCCTGAATGCCCCCTGTGTCTGCGGGCCTGGGCAGAATCGTCGCCATAAAGTCTTCCATTGGAGCCTTCAAGTTTGTACAACGGGGATAGACATTCTAAAAGTTTATATTTGATTCACAACATGAACAGCATTTGCAGATTGTACATTTTATTTATAAATATTTTTCGTAGTTTTCCACTAAAATTTTTTGAACGAGCTTAACACTTTGAGAGCTGGCATACGATATATTCGTACTTCGATTTCAGCCTAAACACAGCAGTTTTCAGTTGCCTTACCAACGCCCTAGCTCCTCTGCCGATTGCGCTAGAGAGCTGTTCAAGGGTTCAAACAGATCGGCCAGTCTAGTAGATTGCACTCGAAAAAAATTTTTGGTTAGGGGTGTGGATTTTTTGTGACTGATGTCATAAGTGAAGTAGTTTTAGGGTCATTTTGGCTCATGTTGCCTGGCCTAGGGCCCAACCGCTAGGCCAAAGTGTTTCGCTG
>JGI24159J19872_10013366_pt1 | contig 10673 bp, 6 predicted proteins | sample Ectturendosymbi4_FD_19872 | JGI IMG/M metagenome (IMG submission 19872)
AGAGTATTCCTACACCATGACTTGATATGAAGAAAAAACAGATCTAACACGCGCATGGCGTTTTCTACGCACAAACAAAAGTTACCCTCAAAAATCCCCTTTTTGGGGGTGCAGTGCGTAAAATTTGTATGCTATATATGTTTCGCTACGCATGTGCGAAGTGATTAACAATGGACGTCGGGAAGTCAAAAAAAATTGGTTCGGAAATAACGGATGCCACTTGTCCCAGGAAAACGTAACCAAATTTTGGGTTGCATTACACCCATTATTTCCTGACTCGTATGGCGTTTGAAATATTCCAGAGTAGGTTAAAAGTTAAAAAAACTAAGCCGACTTCCCACGCTCACAAACAATTCTTCCAGCATGAAAGCATCCTTACACGCTGCTTCGAAGTTTATTGGACATTTGCTTTCCAAGAACATGGGAAAATCCCCAAATCAGCCTATTTGACCAACAACAACCGGTTTTGTTTTGACATCTATTTGGACATAACCTTATAAATCCTTTTTGGAATCATTATCTCATCTTGTTGAGCTTACGTACCATCTGGTGTTGTTTTTTACTCCCTTGTTTCTGTTTAGCGTCAATTTACTGCAGAGACGTGGAGTTGTAATCCATTTCATATCTCCGACTGCAGCCTCTGTCTTTGCTGCACATCAGTACCTTCTTTCCCAATAAAAATGCACAATGATTTCGCATTTTCCGTCGACGTATGCAGCATCCTGTGGTTTCTGTTTACCATCAGTTTATAGGATGGGTGGACTTTACTTGGTCAAATGACGAAAAAGAAGCAGGGTCTCCAAGCTCTTTTGTCAGAGGACCACATAAGCTATTACACAACAGTTGGAGGGCCGGAAATCACGTAATGTCATTGTTTCGGGTTGTGTTAGATTCTACAAAATCAAAAAATATTTCGTAAATATATTATTTTTACATTATTCTTAAAATGTCTTTGGGGCCGGATTTGTCCGTCGGGCCGTAGTTTGAAGACGCATGGTTTACAGCAATGGAATTACTGAATTGATGAACTTTTGCTTCGTCTTTAACTCGACCACAGGAACAGGTTAAAGAAACGATTCGTTCGTTACAGCTTTACGCTTGGAACTCGACTGGTTTCAACATGAGTCATATGTTTGTAACATATATTTTGAAGCACAGATCTCGCTGAAATTTAAAGCACTGTTAGAAACAACGTCCAGGCACTAAAAGCAACGTAAACGTCTTAAAATGCACCTATACTTTTTGCAGGGGCGCTGGTGGTGGATGCATGCCCCTGTCGTCCCTCCACTGCACCCTTCTTATGTCTCCGGGCCTGATAATGGTTGTGTTCCAACAACACTATTGGCAGCCGCGATTAAAAATTAATTTTGAAATTCCGTTTTTATTGGTTGGATTTCAAGCAAACTTTGCAAAATACCTTTGTATTTTCTGTATAACGTTCTTCTCAATCTCGCTCCAGGCTTCAGCAAAGCGACTCGCAACGTATTGAAGCGACGGTTGTTCATGTTGATTTCACGGCAAGCTTTCTGAGCCTCGTCTTGACTTTCGAATTCAACCAGAGCGCACGGGGATTGCCCCAAGTCCGGAATCCACTGAAAGGTGTAAACAAAAGCTTGTGAGTATTGTTGCGATTAGAAAGCCTGAACGGAAAGTGGTCAAAGCTTCACACTGTGGCAGCAAGCAACAATAGAGATCACATGCCATGATCGCTTGTTCGCGCCACATATATATGTATATATATGAGTGTTATTTTTCGCGCACATTCCGTTCGTGGTGAATCGCACATTCAACGCAGCGCCAACCGAGAGGTTGCAATAGTATCAACGCAAGGTGCTTAGGTAACTTAGATTATAAGATAAAGCTACAAATAAAGCACAAAAAGTACAAGAGATGTCTCAGATTCCCCGTGTTGTAAATTTCCGACCTTCTTGACTACTTGCAATCAATAATGAGCTGTTAACGCCGAGATTGATCGGCAAAGCGCTCATTTTGAACTTTGATTTTTTGGTAAGTTTCCCGGTTACTCTATAGCTGTAGTTGAGGTAAAACGGAGCCGAGGACTCGCTAACGTTTAATTCAAGGGAATGTTGTAGAATGAACAGTGAAGAGGTGGTTTTTGACGATTTCTCCCCCTGGCCAAAATTTTGGTTTAATGGAAACTAATAAGGTGGTCAGTGTTGAAATACAGATGCTTTCTACTTTAGTGTGTTCGTGTTGCTTATTTCATGCTCGTTATTTATGTGGATAAGCGCTAGACGATTTTTATTGGAACATAATTTCCTGATAAAAGATTGCAGATGATTGCGGCTTTCTTTCAAATTGATTCGATGCTCTTCGCAAATAAAGAGTCCCTGTTCATTCCGCAACACCCCCCTGAATTAAACAGTGGTGAGTCTTCGGATCGTCTTTATCTTTTCAACAACTGAAGCATCCATTCCCCCAAAATTAAAAACATCCCGGCATGAGTTAAGCGGCACTGTTAACCGTTTGGTTGATCGATCGGGGAATGTCGATGAGCAGGAAGGTTAAAGGTTAAGGAAAAGATTATTATCGGCAAAAATATTTTTTGTGAAAATGAACTTACGGGTGTGTAATCCTTGAGGTAACTGGGAAGGGGTTTTCCCGGTTTCAATACCCGAACTTGGGTCAAGTCGCCGAACGGCGCAAACAATGACGTAACGGACTCGATGCTTGGGTTGTTTAGCGGCAAATGGATGGCGATTACGGTGCGGATGAACCTCGGTGCCTCGATCGAGTCGGGAAGAGGTTGAATGCGTCTCACCTGATTTAAAATTGTTTGAATATGCAAATTAGCCATCAATAATGCGCCTAACACGACGAAAATAATCGGATATGCAAATTAACCATTAGTAATGCACTGAACACGATAAAAATAATTGAATATGCAAATTATCCATCAGTAAGGCAAATCAATCATCATTTTTTAAGCGAACCACGTCTTTCTGATTTAAAGTCTTAGCAAGTGAGCAGCCGATGTCGACTGACTTGTGTGGTGTAGTTTAATACACATCAGTTTTTCCTGTTGTCCAGGCCCTGTAACGAAACATGCTGCAAACGTCATAACCAATCTTTCGCCCCGCATCTGTCAAACGACAGATCTCGGTCAGCCGATCATCACGATCCCCTCCCAGCATTGTTTCAGGTTATCGCGTGACGAATGTGCTGTTATGTTAAGTTCTTGAAAAGGCGCAAGTATTGATAACACAATCCAACTGGTGCCAATTATATCAATTTTATAATGATTTCAACAGGGCGGACAGAAAAGAAAACGAACTTGATAACTGGGTCGGTTCGTGTCTGATTTGGGTCTGAAGCGGAAATGTTCTATTAAAACAGTTTTTTGTGCTGATGCATATAGTAAAAGCTGTCGGTGCAAAGACACGCTTAATTTTTAACTCACTGTTTTGAAAAAGCGTTTTCACTGAAGCCAAGTTGATTCTCGGCTTGCATGGGAATAGTTTTCTTGCTACTTACCATCATTTCATCTTTGCTGAGTTCAAGTTTTTTCGACTGTTTGGCACAATGCGCCACTGCGCGGAGGTCTCTGGTTAATGTTTTGATCCGCTTGAGCGCAGCAATGCGGCGTAAACTGACAAAACCATTTTCTTGCTGCGAGATCTGGAAAACAAAGCCTTGCTCTCAGACATGATCGCGAACCAAGATATAAAAATGAATTGGGATTTGTTGTTTCCATTAAGGATTTTTTTGCCCCAACCTGGTCGACCAATACTAGAATAACTGAGATCAATTCACCACATTGAATGTTATTTTGGCTATGGAAGCATAAACGCCTTTTTTGATACAACTAAGCAAGGAGCTACAGCAGATGCAAAACAACATTGTTTCATAACCAGGAAGTGAAAGTTGTCTATTTTTAGAGCCTCGTCGTGTTCACGATGACATTAGCTGTGGCTTATCAGTGTGCGTCAAATGGTGCATCGCTCAATTATTTTTGTTGCTGACGCCCAGCAAAGCCTTCACAAACGGCATTAGTGACTGAAGACCCGTTTCGCTGTGTAAGACGAATGCAGTAGCATNTGCAAACAGTAGGTCGNGTACAAGAATCTGCCGAATGTTCGTTGCGGTACATTGTCTTACAAGGTTGAACAATTTTGTATCGATGTAGATGCGGAGAAAACTCCATCATTGATGCCATCGCCATGACATGCACTGCGGATAGCGTCAGAGAAGTAGATTTGAAGAGGAGAAGATCCCAAGCGCGATTGGAATCAGAACGCAGCCATGTTTTACGCCACTTTTCAGAACAAATGCCGATGACAAAGCGCCATCCAGTGGCATGCGCGCTTTCATGTCGTCATGCAACAACCTGTCAAGACTGCGAGAGTGGACGGATAGCCTGTTTTCTCAGAACGATGTACAATTGTACATCCCTTCAATACTAACCATATCAAACGGTTTAGTCAAATCAACAAAAACAATGTGCAAACGACCGCTTTTTTCATTTTTCATGTTTTGCTGTGGTTAGAAAATTTTTGCTTTATGCATATAATAAAAAAAATCCCTTCCCCTCCAAAAATGTATTTCCCCCCAAACCTGACTCCGTGTCTGCTTGTAACCCGTACGCTGCTGTGAATCGCGTCTTTTCACAACGACTGGCGCGGAGCAGAGTGACTTCTCCACAGTTCATAGCCCCTCTCTCAGAGGAGGAGAAACTGAACTTCACGTCCTTTGGTTTTCTCCATTCTGGGTGGTTTCAGATTGCAAGCAGGCGCCAGCAGCACCAAGTCCTGGGGTCTTGCTGCTCAGGTAACCCCCTTAGTGCGCGTAACGCTTCAGGAAACTACGGGGTCTGATGGGACCCAAAATGCTACTCTCCACTAAAGTGACAAACAACCGAATCAATTGAGCAAATTCTTTTCAATAGAAAATAATTTTACTTTAAATACTTTACACTGCAGTCTAGATCTAAAAACTGCAAAAATACAAAAACATCAGCAAACAGCCGAAAAACTGTCTAGAAGTGAGCAGCACTTCAGGTAAGCAGAGAATCGCAGGGATTCCATCAGAGAAACTCAGCAGGAAAACATTTGTTGAATTGGGTCTTGACTCAGTGACACGTCACGTATTTGTCACATAAGCAAATAATGGACCTTTCTATTATTTGCTTACAATGGAATGCTTGAAAAAACTCATATATCGTTCGATTAGTCTCCGAAAATAAGGAAAAGTCATGAAAGAACAGATTTCTAATGTTTTCTTAAATACATGAGAATAGAAAAATCCTCGGGCAATGCGACATCCAAGTTGGCCTGAACAGGGTTTTTGCGATGAATTCTGTTTTTGATTTGACCAAAAAACGGTTTTGATGCAGCTTTGGTTTGATTGGATGTATTCTTTCAGATTTGCACGTCAGGGTAGTCGCCGCTCAAACAAATGGAATAAAAAATTGCACGAAAGAGAAATTCACAGTGGTTGTGATGCAGGTTGTTATGAATATGGCATGGTTTATTGTTGTTTGGTGAAGTTTAAAAGTTTTTACTGATTTGTTCTTCGGATGCCAGTTACAAAAGTTAATGTAAAAAAATCCTTCATCAGAAAAATTGAAAGCAAGCAAACCAAATTCACAACAGAGTAACTAAATCATAAGCGAAATGTTGCTTCCTTGTTTTAGGTTTTTGTGTCCTAGTGAGCAACTATATTTGCGAACATACGCACAAGTTTAAATCGATGGCAACATGTCAAAGCCACAGACCAAAGGGAACAACGAGGACAAATTAAGACTACTGCCATTAAAGGTTTTTTCCGCGTACACAGCATTTCCACAATTTTGTGCAAGCACTTGATCAATCTGCGAAACGTTTGTAACGATGCTCGGAACGTAACCACACGTCACAGATGACCAGCTCTTTCTCAGTGTCCTTCGACAGGACCGGAAATCGTTGAGAAATCAAGAGGTTGCTGCCATTTGCTGCGGTCGTGATTACGTGCAGGGAATGATTCAACACAGGCTGCTGAACTATTTATTTGAAAAAGCTTCGACGAAAAGCTTTCTCTTTTTAGCACAGATTCAGTCACTGGCAACCAGTAACGCTTTGAACGAGTCCACGGAAAACATGAATGCAAAGCATTTTGCTGCTCTGTTCAAGTTATTTTCACCCAGGCAATGGTGTTCATGTCAGGGTATCAGTGCATTCGGGAACAAGCACAAAAAAACATCAAATAACACACCAACAGCACAAGCACAAACAAACAACAAACATCAAATAACACACCACATGTTTAAGTTGTTGAAAGAAAACTAGCCACGTAACAACAGGGTTTATTTTGTCCCCAGGATATCACGGCTGGACAACTACTTTGGTTTCGAATTACGCTTTTTTTACCTGAAAATTGCGCCATAACTGGGAGTGGTTGACAATATACGTTAGGAGGTGAAACGTATCTTAATTTTTGCATATAAGAGGGTTGCATCTGCCCAAAGTAAACTGCTTGCTGGTACCACAGAAATGTGAGCCGCCGAATGACGTTTCTCGGACACTTTTGTCTCTAACAGCCACAATTAATCATTCTTGGCAATCAGACAAGCGTCACTGTTATGTGTTCGTTTAAAAAAAATCAATAACGGAGCTTACTTTATCTCCATCGGTTTTAAATTATTTAGTTCTGAACTCACGTTGTTACTTTATTGCCGTTGCTGCATCAATGTCAAATCCACGTTTCGGCAACAAAAGCAACGCTGGCTGCATAAAACCGCTTTGTTTGGTCATAAACGGCTAAATATGGCTGCAATTTCTAGGAAGCAAAACACCCTTTTTCTAGGAATTTCGTTGACTGCTTCCTTTTGAAATGGGCAGAATGTCGAATCGTAAATTGATGCTAAACCAAGAAGCTATCGTCGAACTTGGCAACAAAGGAAATAATAACTAACCTATGCGCGCTCCACAAGAAATGATCTGTCTCCTGGAGAGGCGTCTCATCTTTTCTGTTCTACCCTTATCCGGTTCTTTTGCACAAGCTTACGTTTGCCTCTGCCAACCTTTTGATGTTTTACCAGTCAGATGAAACCGACAATACTGCAGTTCAATCAGTAGCGGGCTAACGGGAAAGACCCTCCTCCTCAATCGGAGTTTTTCAAAATTTTACAGAACTTTATTTTCACCTCTGTCTCTGTGTTAGAGTCACATAAACATCAAATGCGTGAATGGTGCTATTATTCGCTGGAGCTGTGACTCTGATGACTTCAACAAACCTAAACTCAGTTTCCTGTAGCTGTAGTGTAATTTTTTTGTCTCTTGGTATGGTCAACATTGCCAATGCTGCTATTTTCAGGTGTTTTTCGCAAATATGTCTCCACACTTCCCAATTTCGAAGACATTAAAAAAGTAATTTTGAGGTTTACGAAAACACTGGTACCGAATTGCAAAACTGATGAGCAGGGCAAACAATTTTTTTGACTTATAACCTTAAAATTTTGACTTNATAGTTTACAAATTTTGACTTTATTTTGATCTATCAATTTCGTGCGTTTGCAATTGANACGCGGAATGCAAAGGACAATTACTGGAAGTCAAACGATATTCATTCCATGTCTGCAGCAAAAGAACTGCTCATACGACGAAGAAGAAGCAAAGAACTGAAAGTTTGAGCAGCAGGACGGCGACCTGCTGACTTTTGTTTTCGACATTCCTTTCTAAGACCCCAAAAGTATATGCGTTGTAATTTTCCACCCGCTGTGGATCGATGCATCGCGGCATAATGGTGGAAATAAAGCGGTGAAGAGGACAGGCATCGTTCCGCTCTTGATTATTACCTTGGGCATGTTGTGCGCATAAGCTTGAATCCAAAATAATACGAACCAATAAGAAAAAAATACAACCTATCAAAAATAAAAAAGGCAAAAACGGTGATGTTTGTGCGTCGGGTGAGTTTAACTTGGGAAGCAGTCGATGGTAAATTGCGGCAACGTTTTGTGCAGTCAATGCTTCGGTCATGCATGAAGCGTTTCTCAAACGTTTTATGCATGACTGAAACATTGACTGCTTATTTTGCTGAACCAGAATTGGATCATTAGCCGTACCTGGTCACGTCATTCGACAAATATTGCAAACAATCGTCCATTTATGACGCAATCCATTTGGCTGGCTCTCGCAAAGAAGTTTTTTTCCGTCGCCCTCAAAATCAAACGCTTCCTATTTTTTTCTTTCCATCATTGATTGCATATCATCTGAATAAAACTTTGGCAGCACTCCATTCAAACTGCTTAGCTACAGCGTCACTGGCTGAGCTCGTTGCCCCTGCTTCTTGTGAACATCGTCGTCTAATGTCAAGCGGAAAAAGTTCGAATATTTTGCACAGTTTACTGGCAGCATGCTTAGGATGTTTGGTCTGATTCATTTTCTGTTGGGCGCATCGCACGATATACAAACACACTGAATAGTTTCTCTTCGAATAGGAGCTGAAGCTGCTTACTCAGCAGGCGAAATACATGCTGTGTAAGCATCATAGTGTTAAATTCTTTGCTGGGAAAGGTTTCCTTTCGATAGACTGTGTTTGAATGAAAGGTAACATCCAAAATTCTTTAAAATTATTCATCACGCGTTTTCCAAGTAAACTAGGCAGTCACAAGAATTAATCGGAGTAATAGAAGCAATGAATTGAGTCACAAGGCCCGTTGTACGCTCGTAATCTGGGTTAACGGTTTCAAGTGCTCTTCAGTGCGCTGTGTAATATAACCGGCAGGAATAGGATGAGTCCGTGGTCGAATGAGGATTAAACGCAAAGCCAGGAAGAACGAAAGTGGCATTTTCTGGGGTTTGTTGTTGGAACAAACGTGTCTTCCGTAACCGCGAAGCTGTCTTGAAACCAGTGCTGGAACGAGCACTGCAGTGATTTGTCGTTGATCATCTGGCAGCTTTTTCCCACGCATACGACTTCGATGTAAACGTGGAATGCTATAGACCTTAGCCACCAGTCAAGGGGCAACGACTCGATAACTTTCCGTTTGTTTCGATGTCCTGGCACTTTTGCAATTGCGATGGTTTCTTTCTCGTGTTTGAAATTCCCAATTTTCGCCAAAATAAACTCAACTCAACTCTGCATTGATTCGTCCGAACGAGAGAGAGACATTTCCTGACAACAGGAAATGCAGCGGACTTACCACCAACTGAGTGCTTGTCTGATCGTTTTCATGTTTTGGGCATTTTATAAGCAACTGAGTGTAATTGAACGGGTGACCATGGGTTTGATTTCGCTTCACCACCTTCGGGGCATTTTGCCATAATTATTATCCCACTTAATTCAGACGACAATTCGTTTAATTTTCCTTATGGGTTGTTTTCAGCAAAGTCAAGAGTTATGTTTAAACTTTACCATCTTCATGTTGACTTGGGCACAGCATTCGCCTCAATATTATCTTGTAGCCATATCAGATTTCGTAATAATAGTTTTCCCTTTTCAACCACAACCTACACAATGACTTTATTTTAATATTTACCAAGTTACCACGTTTTTATAGGATTTATTCCTGAACACGCAATACCTAAATATACAAGTATTGCTGGTACTTTGTCCTCCTGGACTAAGTATCTTCCGATGTTCACGACCAGCGTCTCAGTGCAACGCACTGTCCTTTTGTCAGTGCAATTTACACGCAGTGTGACGTCATTCACGCGAGCGAATCAAGTGGCATTAGATTCAGCTGATGCTTTGTTTCGTCACACTGTTCTTTACCTTCAAAGTCTCAATTTTGTCGTTTGCTAAGACTCGTTTTTTGAATATTAAGGTTCTCTCAAACTGATCAAGGTAGCGGTGTTCTGAACAGTGGCGTAACTAGAGGTTTGAGCCGTTGGAGCAACGCTTAGCTGAAGGGGGCCCACTGGCCAAAGCTTAGAAAATAGTTGAGAAATGATAGTGAATCTCTGGATGTCGTGAATGTCTATACCAGCTAAAAAACGAAAACACCCCGAAAAACGCAAAAAACAACCTAAAGAATACTAGATATCAAAATATCAACTAGAGGGGCCCCAGCTTTTACATTTGGTTTTCCAGGGGGGCGGCTCGCCCCTTTGACCCCCTGGGAGTTACGCCACTGGTTCTGAACAGCGTGGTTGATGTTGTTCTTTGTATGACCCTGTAAATTTACCAGAATCTAAGACACACGTTCACCGATTTCAAAGTATGTCCTTTTTCCTAGATCTGAAGTGACTGATCTCCTGTAACAGCGAGTTTGCACAAGCAGTGCAGTATATTAACTTTTTAATTGAAAGTGTTACTGCCCACGTTTGAAGTAAGAGATTGACCATCGTCTGCCTGAAAACGTCTGACGGAATACGAGAATCTCAAGCATATGTGGCTCATGAATTATTTATCTTGGCTTTTTGTACAATACCTGGTGTCCTATTCAGCCCGAGCAAACAAATCAAGGAACTGTCGCGTCAGGTATCACTGCAAGATATAATTCCAGCTGTTTTCATTCGCAAAGCCGACGGGTAAGCCGAACCCTGCTTGAACAAGGTTAGTCAACGATTGACGGCTGCCAAACGAAACGATTTTGTTGCATCACGCTTTGACCAACAGCTCGGTTGCTTCGCATCAGTTCGCAAGTGAGTTCAAGATTTGAAAATAGGGATAAGAATAAAAAATGGTGAAGTTGTTGATGAATTGTACTCGGGATCAATTCGAGAGAAAAATCT
>JGI24159J19872_10013367_pt1 | contig 10672 bp, 5 predicted proteins | sample Ectturendosymbi4_FD_19872 | JGI IMG/M metagenome (IMG submission 19872)
GATGCTTTTTTGTCTTTTTGGTTTCTTTTCTCGAGCATGTGACGAATCCAGCGAGATGCTCTATTTTGGCCTTATCTGATGGACATTTTGGCCAGGCCTTGTACGGCAGGTCACCCAGCATATCTAAGGCCTCATTCCTGAAATAGAAAGCAACGTTTTTTGTGCAGGAATACTCGCGAAACCTGGACCGTCTTTATACTCAAGAGATAAAGGATTTCATGTCAACCGCTAAACAAAGATTCATCCAGCAAGGTAAGCCTTGACGTGCGTTAACTGTAGACACAACCGTGGCATGATATCATCAGTTTCAGCCTGAGCTGTACATGCCTGGTCTGAATGTATTAAGTGTTTCTTTGGTTGGTCTTTTGTTGTGCGCTCTTATTATTTGTCCTGATATTTTTAGCACCAGTTTCATTTGCAGTGTTATACATGCTGTATGTTACAACGCATTTATTGCCGCCAAGCTGGTGTGGAATTTTTAGCGCTACAGGGCAGCATAAGCAAAGGCGCTGGATCGCACACTGTGACATAACTCGCCTGCACGTGGCGCGCAATTTTGCTATTAATGTTTATGACATTCGCCAGCCGCTGATCTACAGTGTCGTTTGGCCGATACCTTCTTTAGTTGTCGCTTATATCTGATCTTGCTGCAAAGCAGCACTTTGTTAAGTTTATTTTTTAAAGCTATAAATACACTGGGCTTACGCGTTGCAGTTTCACCAAATGATTCCCGCGCGAAAAAAGCAGTTTTTTGTGACGTAACAAGAAAACAGTTTACGACCGCAGTTCACGCTGTCAAAGCAGGCTGCGTGTTTCTGATTTACTTTATTTTGCTTTTTCTCCTCCAACCAGCAAAAGTTGATGAAGGGATAGGCGTCGCAGCGCTGAAGGCGACGTCGCAGTCAACTTTGTCCTTAAACGTGTCGACAGCGGAGTCTAAGTCTCGGCGCTTGGGAATAGGCAAAAGTAGTTGTCTGCGGTGTAGCTTGATGCAGATCGAAACGCTTTCACACGCAAACGGCTGTTGTTGATCTTGCATGCGCTTTGTGTTATGTTATGTTAGCTATGGCTGTCGTGACCATTAGTTGTGTAGTGAACCACTTGATCTCGTTCTTTGCGTTGGCATTCGTCATCGCACAATTCGAAATTCACGGGCGGCGACAGCCCAGTGGTAGAATGACCGCCTCTCAGACATGAGGTTGGGCGTTCGATCTGCAACCACTAATTGAATTGCTCCTTGGGCAAGAGCATTAGGCTCAACTCCTCTGTCAATTTCCGTCACCCAAAATCATAAAGAAAAAGAAAATCCATTGGCTGTATTAGCTTTATCTGCTTTAACGTTACAGTTGAAAAAGCAATACTTTCCGTTTAAGAGAACATCCAACCTTCTTATTAATTCAACGCTGCTGTGCTTAATAAGTCATATTTCCCTGTTGTTTGTAGCGCTTGTAATACTTTTTTGAGGGTGCTAGAATGATTGAGATAGCGAGGCTCTTGCAAAATGCCAAATAACGAATGCTTCGGACGTAAAAGCAAAGCATTCGTGTAACAAAGGTGCTTACCTGCGTGAGACATGACTTTAATGGAGGTCTCTTTGGAGCCGCAGTTGATGTCAACAGGGTTTTGGAAAAAGTCCAAATTGGCAATTTCAGCAGACCACTGTGTGCACTATTCCGAAAGCCATTGGTGATGTAGCTGTGCATGATGTGCTCATGTCATTTTGCATTTTCTTGCATGACCTCATCGTGTCCTGGTGTGCCATCTTGTGGGATGATTTTCAGTTGAATGCTTTGAATTGCAACACTTCTGTTGTAAACTCTTCAGTCGCGGTTGCCTAGTCACCGCCTTTTCAATTTTCCAGATCTCATCACTTGGGATGATTGGATGAATGTTAGTTTTGTGTCTAACTTGTTTAGACATCGACATTTTTCGCGGACTTCAACAGCCACAACCCAATGCTGTGCCACCGTAGTGTACTTCGAAATACCAATGTCCGTAATACAGTCTTGATTTAAAGAGCCCTGAAAACAGCTTCTATACAGTGTACAAAAATGTTGAGAGTGAATGTAACTAAAACCGATTTTTTCCCGTTTCCATGGCGTGTGCAGCTACAAAATGTCGTAGGCCAAAAATCTGCAAATTTTAACTGCGAGCATCGACATAAGGCTGAGAGCAGAATGTTTAAAAATCGTTGGTAAACATACTACGGTATATTCTATTGGTCAGGATCGCAGCGTGCTGCTGTCAACACTATTTCACGATCGGTTCCACACGCTGAAAAATTTTTCGACTCAGCTACTAGTTGCGACTCATTCATTGCTTTACTGACAAACATGCATGGTTTGTGTTTGCAACCATGTCTGCGGTGTGCCTTTGCCGGTTGACTGTGTGGAATGTGTCGTTCGAAACCGAAAGGCAATGCGTTCGTTGCTTTCGGTCCAGTAGTAATTTGGTGCATTTTTGTTGTGATGACCGACTTGCTGAAATGGCGGGATAACGACATGATAATTTGCGAACAAGCGCGAGGCGCACCGAAAACGCACTGTTAGGGCGAACGTTCTGTCCTGAAGATGGGGATGAAGCTACGCAAAGCGCGCTTCGTGATCGTATACCGTAGCGTGGATCAAAGCTGTTGTATCTGCATCGAGCCATAGCCAAGTTTAGAAGCATGCGTCTGTTCTCACGTGTTGTGTTATTGATGTTTATTTTGCTGTAAATTTCATTTTAATATCGTCGTGTTTGGTACTGCTCGGTTTTCCAGCGCTTGAGTGCATGATTAAAACGTTTGCTATTATGAAAAAAGAGAACGTTTTCACGCTCGTCAGTGTCGTTTTGCAGCAGCAGCTCGAGACTGCGACGTTTGAAATCACTGGGGCAACTCAATCCCACGTGCCAGAACGTGTTGGCTGAGGTTTCTATGTATTTCAATATTTACAAAAGCGCTCGCTCAGTCTTGGGCCAAAATCCTTTCCTGCTCATTTCCGCATCTTGCGCTCTGAACATGCGTAGCTATTTCCAGCTGGGCGAAAACGGCTTTTTCGTCTTTGTCGTTTGCTCCGGAAACTGGCATCGTTTTAATTTTCTAATCCTTCGTTTTCGTTGCAGAGCTGAGTACGAGCATCAAAAACTTGTCGGGATCGCAAACGAGCCTTTCAAAAGAAAAAAAGAAAATCTTCGGATCGTCCCAAAGCTTGTCCATGAAACGTAATTTGCATTGTGAGGTATCGGACTGCCCGTTGTGTCGCGTTACTACCGGTCTTACTTTTGTTCAGCTTTGGGAAAGAAGATTCGCTTCGGACACAAAAAACGATCTGGATTGGGGACGAGCAGAGAGTCGCTCGCCAATTCCGATTTCGAGTTGTCAGACAGAGAGAAGTTCAGTTCGGTAAGATGGTCGGAAAAGCTTTGTTTATGACGCGGGCAATGCACGAGATAATTTTTCGGCGAGTGTTCTTGAAGGTGGACTCCAGGAACTTAGATGATTAGCCAGACTTGCGATTGATGTTGTGTTTTGCAACTCCGTCACTTTTTTGTATCCTGTTATGGCATGGGATGGTGCGGTTCCACTTGATGCTGCCAAAATTCCTGTAGGGTATTCAGTTATTGGTACTGGCTTACTGTTGCCTGACTGTAGCTTGGGATGACCGGAGAGGTTGTTAGTTATCATACGTAATGAAAAACGCTCACTTTCTCTTAGGAATACCCCGCAGTTCCCATAGCTGATTTGAGAAAAAGCTGAAGTACAAGAGCTCATTTGAATAGCGGTTCTCAAAAAAGTCTTAAGGCAAGAGGAATAAAATGATAATGTAAGACATTCAAAATTTGCTAGTTGGACACTTGAAATGCTTCAATGCCCAAGCTTGCCTGATATATTCTTGTGATGTTTTAAGAAACACCATATTTTTCATTCCCGACAGTTGAACAGATCGCAGCATAGCCTTGTTTCACATTAAACAAATTTTTAACCTGATCGTACACCATTAGCGCCATGCTCTACACACGTGGCTCATCAGAATTCTGTAAATGCGGTTTCACACGAAATCCGGTTTGCGGTTACATTACCGGCTTGCGGCTGTAATTGCGGTTCACTGTAATTCACACTGTGTGCAGCGTCCGTATCCACATGTTTTTTTTATACGGCTAACGTCATTAAAATCGGTTTTAACGTAACTGGACAACCGAACAATTTGTGGAGTTCAAGTGATTGCCTCAGGAGAGTAGACTTTCCACGGCACTCAAGGCAGCAGCTGATGATTTGCATGCATTGCTTGGCGCGCACTTCGTACGATCGCTATTCCGATGCTTCGTAGCAAAAATCCAGGAAAGTTTGATGTTAAAATCAAGAGTTTTTAAAAAATAAAAGTACCAACTATCAGATCTGAGGTACCATTCCAAACATGCAAAATAAATCTAATCAAAATTTAATGAAAATCTAAAAGATAACCTCTTCAAAGCTCAGAGCAACGAGTATAAACATGATTAAAAACAATAAGTAACGGTCAAGGATGAATGAATAGTTTCTGTCTTGTTTAGTAAGTATGGCACTTTATAGCCGGCATTTCAGTTTGCCAGTTGAATAAACATTGCTACGTTCGCAGATCGGGTGATTTGTGAATGGCTTACGTTCAGTTTATTGCTGCACATTGCCAAGTACTAATTTTAATTTTTCTGCAGTAAATCCAGTTTCTTCTAATGCTTATGTAGTTGTACATACTGTGCACGTGCGTTCTATGTTTTCTGCAAAGTAATGCTTGCTGAACTACGCATGCCCGTAACTTTCAAATTTTTGAAATGTGATTGTAAGCGAGTACGGATCTAAATTTTAAGATTGAGCCTCAGGTGACCTGTTCCCACAGAGTCGACACAGTCGAGTCTATCAGCAAATTTTTTTTTTAGCTGAGACAAATCCACTGTGATGCAATCACTTCATTTAGATCAGTCGTTTGAGACAATAATAATATTGGTAAGGTGCAATCGCAGTATGCTGCCTGAAGCAATACTTTTAATATTCACTGGTCATCGATTTCTGCGGATACTGCCGGCCTAAAAATCGACATTTTTGTGGGTATCAAAAAATCGCAGACGACTTTAAATCCCCTCCCAACGTATGGTTGTTACGCTCGTGAAAATTTTGTCGATTGTGAGCGACATCTTGTGGAGAAAGGTTTCAACCTTTTGCTCCATTGCATGGCGGAGTGTGGCCGCGGGTTCTTGTGTGTTAATAGCCTGAACACTACGTGTTGTGTACTTCATGTACCTTGAAAAGTAAGCTGGCCAGTTAGGCCTACCTTCCCTACTACGCCTGTATGGTTTACAGTCGCTTCGGTCACATTAGATTTGCCGCAGTAAAGCTTGCCAGCCCAACTCGGCAGTGGATGCCGATCGGCAGAAGGCCTCGACATTCTTTAACCTGTTGTTTTTTCTGCAGACATTCCGTGAAGTTCTGAATGAACTGGAACCCACATGTCAGGCCGAGGAACACTTTCTAACCAAGTTTTTCCATTTGAACGTTGAAAGTGCCGACACCATGATGCCCGTGAGTGTTCTCCATCTTTCAAAACACGTTCTTTTTTTTGTATTCCCGTTTCCGACCACATTCAAGAGCTTTTTGTTGTTTAGGGAGGATCGGACGACGAGGAAGATGACTCGGAACAGGGCATAGCTAGTAGAAAGAAGTATCAGGAGTAAGTTGCACATATGAACTTTTTCACAGGTCTTGCCCTGTGTCATTCGGCCGTTGTCTCTGTCTTAGCTATGCATCTGAAATTACGTTTACAGGATCTTTTCTTCGCCAACTGTTCAGCTTATTGTTATGAGCACCACGCCACTTTTTCGAGTCAAATAAGGCTGCGTGATTATTTCATCAGAACTTGCCCCGAAATTTCCTTAAAACGTGCTGTGCTTCGGTTTTCAGAGACTTAAGTATCTGCCGTTTCTGTATGCAACACGTGAAGGTAGAGACGTATGTATTTGTTTGTGCTGTGAAACAGTTTGTTGTTACTCGTGTTTTTTTTTTGCTGTACACAGAGCTCAAGTTGCAAAGGAAACGAGGTATGTTTTATACGCGCTGCCTCAATTGGATGAAGTGTTTCGGTGTCGTGGTTAGTGGTTAGGCGTGTGTTGTTGTTTCGTATGTATGTTCACTCTGAAAAACAACTAACAAGTACTGGTGATTCGCTGACATGAGTGTGCTGCTGTTGTACGATATAAGCGCGTGGAACGTTGGTCAGGGGCGTCTTCACGCTATATTCACCCCCCAATTCTAGCAAACCTTGTTTGTTGTATTGGACGGCGTAGGACAATCGTGTCGATTCAGGGCTCCTAACAGCTGATATTTCGGGGGGAGAGGCAAAATGATTGCAACTTTTCGTCAACTACTAAACATTTTTTGAAGTTTCGAGGTGGGGACCAGTTGCCTGTCTGCCCAACCCTGGTCGCTGGCTTGTGTCGGGTGCGCCTAATCTAAAATACTTGGGCCTCGTAAGGCCAAATCACGTGGAACTCCCTTGACTGAACTCCATGGTCGCTGTGCTTTTTCAGTGTTATATTGTCGAGTGCACCGCGAGTGGATATGCTACCAGCATTCTCATTCCCTGTGTTTTAACTCGGCTGGATCGACTGTGATGTGGTTACCCTTTGCGCAAGTCTGTCGCCTTCGAATCGAGTTAAAAATAAACGTGTGGCATTATTTTCAACGACCGCTTTCAAGCCGAAGCGAAAGACAAACGACCGCGATGTCCGTTTGTCAAACATTCGTCTTGAGTTTGGAACCGTTTACGGTGCTTCAAGAACAGCATTTGCTTCAAAAAAGCATCACTGTCTTAAAACGTCTGTTCTGGCGTCTGGTGTGTCTGTAGGCGGTCAGCTCTGACAGCTGTGATAAGCACCGTGTTCTTACAACCTGTTAAACCGTACCCGCCCCGGCAACAAAAACTGTAAGTAGCGCAGGACATTGAACGCTTGGTTTCAGTTGCTTCGTGGTGCTTGGTAACCGAGGAAAGACTTGCGAGATCTTTTTTATCGCATGTGTTCAATTCGTTTTGGTTTGCTTTGTGCACTGCTGAGAATCATGTCGTTTTTGATTGTTTTTTTGATGTTAATTGGGAAAATTCAGGGAAGTTTAGGGCCAGCTGCGCTCCTGGTCGCGCAACTTAGTGTTTGGCTGATGTTTCACATTGTACCAGAACGTGTGCGCCTGCACTTACCAAAGAATCCTCCTGCTTTCATTTCAATTTAAAGGAAAAATCAAGGCGCTTGGTAAGTTGTACGTTTGTGCTGATAACTCCCCAGCGGAAAGCATTCATCCGCTGTGCGTGATTTTTCCGAAACTAAAAAAAATCAAACACTTGTTTTGCTGCCAACGCGATCAGTTGAATGCTATTTCGTTACCTGCAGCCAATTTATTGCAACCCGAGCTCTGGTTGCGAATCTTTCCAAAAGCTGTGCATGCTGCGTAGACAAAAATTATACCACGCTCCTTATGCTAATTCCACTGGATCTCAACCCTGGTGCTACGACGGCACTTAGGGCGCTGCGAAGAAAGTCAAGGATGTCCCCCAAAGGCTGACATCAACCGTGTCTATCTCTTTTGCATGGTACAAGGCACGTTTCATAGTTATAAGAACTCCACTGAACGAAGAAAGCAAAGGTGCCGCTGCGCGTAGAAGTTTAAAAGTCGTTATCTTATCCTGATTTTCCTCGCATGAAAATACTGTAGTGTGTCGTTTGCAAGACGAAAGTAATTTTTTCTTTTCGGAATGGTCTGCAGTTCCTGGTTTTTCTTTTGTGAATGGTTTTCAGTGTAAATAAGACCTCGCTTGCTCTGTTCCTTAGTATCCATTTCGTCTTTACTGCAACTTCTGCTGTTAATTCTTTAGTGCCTGTTTTTCTCGTGCTTTAATGACAATTGCGTGACCTTCGCCATTGAAATTTCAACCACTTTTTACGCACTCTATGCGTCATCGCATGCTCGCACTAAAACCATTGCTGCCCCGTTTTAAATGCGTGTTATTGAAATACTTCAGTGTTGAAAAGTAGATACCGTCCGAAGTCTATTTAATTGGCGAAAAACATTTTCAGTGGCGACATGTTTCCATCATTAAGTTACTGCCTGTTTTGCCGCATGATGCATTTACTTGAGTAAATCTGGCGTTGACAGAAAACCAGTCATTTTTTGCCCGTTTCTTTACGTGTTTTTTATGTTATGAGTTTTGGAGCATTGCTTTTCAAAAGTGCGTAGTGTCACCGACATCACTTTAGTAGTGTTTCTAGTATTTCTAAAAAATGGGAAAACCGTGATTTGCGTGTGGTCTATCTAATGAAAAAGATGTTTGTTACTTGAATGCATAAACAAGAGCACATCAAGTGCTGCACTTCTGGTTTACTTGAACTAAACTTCTGTTGTTTATATATTATCGAGACAATAAGAAGTCCTTGTTATGAATCCCATATTTCCTGTTCTTTATTCCCTTATGTCTAGAAAAAATAAAGATTACCAGTTAGTGTGCGTTACACTGGAATGGCATTCGTCAAGCAAGTGCGACTAGTTTTTGTCCTAATCAAGCACTTCTGTCCAGAAACCAAGTCCAAATTGTTCGAATTTACCCCAGACAATTGAGCAATGCAATAGCCATGGCCGCGATAAAAGTCATTTCAATAAACCGATCGTAGTTTCAATTGTTGCGCTAACACTTACGTCGTGCAACAGGAGAATGATGACCGAGATATTTTCGGTGGTCGAATCGGAGCTTTCACAGTTGGTTGCTTTCGGTGAGGAGCTGGACCCCCTCAATTCGCTCAACATGCTGGTGGTGATTGGCCAGCGCGTCACTCAGGCGCAACAGGTTTGTTGTAGTGTAGAGCGGATTCAAGGCAATGTTTTTGTGAGGTTTTGGGTTTTGCGCTTTGAACTAATTAACGCACGTTCACAAAATTTGCCTCGCTCTGTTTTATGATAATATGCGCTATCGTCTCGTTGGCCTTCGTATTCACTTCTGTTTCGAGTCCGTCGATTGCAGATTCCGCTGACAGTTGTTCTTGTTATAAACAATAGGACAATGATGGTTCCTTCCTAGCAAAGATGTTGGGAAATTGTTTGATTGAAGTGAAGAGGAATTTCGACAATTTCATTGTAAGTTGACGGTTGTTACAGCAATACCCTTTGTGAATGATTCATGCACGTCATGTGTTTCGTCATAAGTTAATCAGTCGTGTTCGACGTTCCAGATGTCGGTTGTGACCTGTTTAATATTTTTCATTTGTAGAACCGACTCATTCTTTTTGCGTTTGTGCGCAGTTACGTACGTACGTACGTACAAGAGGGCGAAAACCCCCTTAATTGAACGTTCCCTCTCATGTCCATGGTTCTTTAGACTTGGGCTGAATACATGCTACATTGCTTCACGTGGTTTCAAAATGTAGCTCGACGCCGAAAATATCGCGACATGACGCAGAGTCTCTCGGAGAAAAGCGGAAAGTGTGAAAGAAGGTTGAAATGGTAGTCTAAGTCGCAAGGTTTTCAACATTCGTTGCATGTTTTCTTGTACTGCTAAACAAAAGGCAAAAACAACATTTTCATACAGTTGCACATTTTTTTATACACACAAAGGTCTATTTAAAATCATCTCATCTGGGATGTGCCGCAAATGTCCATTTCGCCAGTCACTTTCTGATACCCGTGTTTTTTTTATCAGGCTACTGATCTTCACCAGCGACTTATTCTAAGCTACTGCAAACTTTTATTTCTTTGTGTGAAATGAAGGGGCGAATTGCTTGGCTTGCGAAAGGCTCAGTGCAGCCCTCTTCGTTAACGGCACATGTTGTCAGACCAAAGGTCTATTTTTGCAATTCCTTTTTTTATATTTAAAAAATTATTTTTTGCAAATAACAGCTGAAAGCTGTTTTGAACATCAGGTACTCGTAGACTTATGTCTCACTCGCTCAACTGAAGAAAAACTTTCCTGCGTCTGCAGATGCACCAGGCACCAGGCTATCGTAGCAACCATTGCCGACTTATTATACCTTCGAAGAACTTCATTATTGTAAACAGTAACGCACTGGATCTCTTTGATAGAACATCGTCGCAAATATAGCTTGTTGGTTGGTTTCTTTGATATTTCGTGTGTCCAGAATTAAAGTCTCTCGATAGAGTACTGATCCTGAAAGCTAAAAACTCGCAACTGTTTTTGAAAACGTCTCAATCAATTAGAATTGCGGGATTTTGTCAAATGTTACTAGTTTCCACAAAACACGACCAATTTTCAAGTATTTTTGAAAAAAGTTAATGCAACATAATCCGGAAATCTTTCCTGCTTTAGCGCTGCTGGAAAACGTAAATAAGCCGCAGCTATGAAGATGGACAGTTATCGGTGATCTAAACCAGAGGCTACCAACCTGGGTTACAACTGTTGTATTCTTGCACTTCAGGGACCAAATGCAAATTGCAGTCGAATAGAATGACTTAAGCAAACAGAAACAACGTATAAGAATGCTTGACAGCAAATCAACGCTTCCACGCAAATTGCACGAAGAACACGAATCAAGACTTAAGGCCGTAAGGGTCATTTACCATTAACCACGAAAGCGCTGCTACGAAATTACAAAGAGCACTCTAGTCGAACGCATTACTCAACACCACAACAACATGTACCCCTAGGGGTACATTTGCCTGTCC
>JGI24159J19872_10013368_pt1 | contig 10670 bp, 7 predicted proteins | sample Ectturendosymbi4_FD_19872 | JGI IMG/M metagenome (IMG submission 19872)
CCTGAAAACCACAAGATAAACAAACAAAAATATAATAAATAAACAAAGAAATAATTATATAATTTGTAGTTTTTAGACCATAACTTCCAAACCACAAGCGCTAGAAAGCCAGCCAAGGGCTCTAAAGAAGCGGATTTTCACTTAGTTTTTCTCTTTCGCTCTATCGGTCGACAAGTATGACCGGACAAAATTGGAGACACTATTGTGGTTTTGCGGTCCTTTAGCCAATTACTTCTGGCGGCTTAAATTTGCCTACATCGCATTTTACAGCAAGACCCATAATAGAGAATGAAAAAACAAGACCTATTTTAGTTTGCGAGTGTTTGATTCTGATGTTCAAAGTGCTTTATTATTCATCATATCTTTAACAAGCACAAACCATGATCTTCTTTCGTTTTAAATTGTTGTGAGCAAATTTAAGGAGTGGAAAAGGCAACATTTTTGTGGTCGGCCCCTAACGACACTTAGTATCGCCACGCCACTGAGTACAGTAGTTCAGGCTACAACACCATCTACGCCGGTTTCACGATTATTAGCCAAAGAAATACTAATACAGATCACGTTTGGTCGACGGACGATGGTATATATGACTAAACAAAGAAACAGGGAAAACAGAGCAACAGTGAGTTTTGCTAAGCCACAAGTAACAAATTGCCCTTATTTTTGGCCTTAAATACTGTATTTGGCCGACCTTAATGAACTTTGCTAAAGGAACTGTCCTGACAAGATTCACTACTAGAGTCATTATAATTTTAGAAGTTCTACGTTAGTTCTTTTTGCAGTTACTGCAAGATATGTATTTTTAAAATACGGGCTTGGAGCAGTGATTTTTAACTTACCGGCCTCTTAGGCCTCTGGTAAATTTGCAGTAAATATCGGCCGGGCCGGTGAATTATGGTTGCCTCTGGCAACCATGTTTGGGGGCCATGGTCCAAGTGCCCCCCCTTTCTACGCCCATGGTGGTGGTATAGCAACCGGTATTGCACAATGGTGCTATATCTATCACAGCATTTAATATGAAAACACATTAATTATGAGAATTGGGCTTAAAAAACGTAATTATGCTCAACAATTGAGATAATCAATTCAAATTTGGTTAGTTCAGAAATACAATTTACTGCTACTAAAAACACAAAATTATCACTATCACTAAGCCACATAGATCAAATGAAAAACCAAAAGATATTTTGGTAAATACTAGCAGTGGCAACCGTGTTCTGTATATTGCAGGCTACCGACCAGCGCAGAAATTCGACTCACAAGAACATGACACGAATCAGTCACGTGATTGAGCGGCATTTATGTACACACTGATTCGGTTCATTCATATCAACCAACACAATTGTCAACAATCATGATAATTCAATTTACATAGTAAATCCGTACATTATGTCTATAGACAATCCAGTGATAATGTCAGTTTTTCTAATTTATTTCCTGACGTTATTCTGGGGTTTTCCAACAATAATGAAACCATGAAATTTGTACAACTACAATATTTTTATCACAAAATATTTGGGGCACAAAAGATATTGTGTCCCCCCTTCCTCCCCTTAAACTCGATCCCTGTGCTGATTATTTAGAAAGAGCTAAGACAATTTTGAAAGTGTGGCATAGGGGTTTTGGGATGAAAATTGTCATCGAAGTAAATAGATGAAATATTTGATTGATAAGCACTTTTCATCGATACGTTGTTCTGTTAAAGAAGAAAAACATATCTAGAATATTTTTTATCTTTCAACAATGCCCAAAACATACAAATTTACAATCCCACAAAATGCCAAAAAACACAGGTTCAGAGCAAATACTTCTGCCATTTCGAAATGCGTGCAAAGTTGAATGTGCTTTAGAGCCGGTAAGAAAATTCTGACAAAGAGGATCTTTTGGCAGTTGCGATCTCGGAGATCATAGAGCAAAGTTGATATGTTTTTCCACGAATTTCTCCATTGTTTTCTCATCCTGAGGCTCAAGGTTGAATCAAATATTTTTGGAATTTCCTAATGGTTCTTTTGTTTNATAAGTTTGTTAGCATTCAGTAAATTCCGATTTTGTGTTCTTTATTTTGTAATGCTCCTTCAGCAAGTACCTTTCATTGTGATTCATGATTGAGAGGAGGTGAAAGTGTCTGGGGTTTGTGAGAAAGGAGTACAGAAAAAATGTTGAGAACCCTTGCTCTACTGTCAAACCAATTCTGGTTGAAAAATCATGCACAGGTTTCCACAAACTCACCGGGCGTGGTTGCAGAAAGCAAGGATAAAACCCAAACGACACCGATTCCTTTGTGTACGGATTTCACCTCCTGCATTTTGTAACGGATAGGCCAGTTGATCGCGTATATCCTTTGCTGCCCAAGAAGAACCAGGTGATACAATGATGAAGAAAAACCAAGCAGATAAAACATTCCTCCGATTGTTGCTTGAGGAGAACCTCGAAGGCTGAGCTGAATCTTATCAATTTCCTGAATTGTGGAATGCAAAGTCCATCTCAGGTTGTACAGAGAAATAATTAAAGGCTGAAAACCTGTGCAAGAAAAAACTCAACGTTAGCTTATCTTTTCGATTAAAAAAGTGTCCATTATGTAATATAAACAAAAATATCTTCACTCAAGAACATCAATTGAGTACTCAAATACAAGCGTTCAACAAAACAGTAGTACATTTGCTACTTTTTGCATTACGAAAAACACAGCAACAGACTTGAGAATGAAAGGCATCCTAGTTTTATCATGATGGATGAGTTTCCAAAAACAAACTTAAAATTTACCTGTCAGAATATCTGCCACCGCTAGTGATGCCTTTATTTTGTCGTAATAAGTCTGCTTGTTTTTAAACAAGCAGTACCATAGTGTGAGAGAATTCAACACTATTATACTGAGTCCCAGTGCGCCAAGAAAGATGCCGAATATCACAGCAATGCCCAAGTTGCATTGGTCGCAGTTGATCAACGTAATGTTGGAACAGCGCATTTGCGCCTCTCGGGAGCAGAATGAAGGAAAAGGGCAAAGGGCTGAATGCCCCTGAAAGTTGTTGATTGCTATAAGTGATCCATTGATGCTGGAGTTTGTCTGACTTGTGTTTTTTGCCAGGTCGGTACCATTTTGTCGGTGAGGAATGTTGAGGAGTGGAAACCTATCTTTAATGAACGTAATTCTTCCCTGACCTGTACAAAATACCACGTTAACGTTATTTTAAACAAAAATATCTATGGTCGAAAGCTGAAATAATTTTAGAGTTGAAATATCAGCGAAAACAGAGGTGGAAAACGTTGCAAATATAAATAAATGATAATAAATGATGTAGTGAATGCATATGGCCTTACCGCTTTTGTGCTTTTTAAATGAGTGATTTGGGGCATGTTCTGTTTGTGATTCGATGCAACGCATTTTTTCGTGAATAACTTAAACAGGTGGCATGATAAATTGCCAACAGGCATCTCAGTGATTGGTTGCAGTTTCCAGTCGCTCCTGTGAACGCTCCTTCCTTTTATTCAATTGGAAAACCAAAGCCTCAAAATAATGAAAGGTCTTCTAAAACGAAAAACTCTAAGAAGTTTTTCACCACTTTCCGCTGGAGAGCGGCATATCACTCTGTGTATTGTCGTGTTATTAGCAACGAAAAGCGTGCTTATACAAAAAACTGATATGCCACCTTTACGGAAAGCGAGTATATAGTCGCTGTCATGAACATAGACAAACAGCCGCATTCGCTGGGCATTTCAGACTCGGGGAATACCCAACAGTGGTTTTGCGACTGGTGACCTCAGGCTGTAGGATATTTCTTATTTCTTCGGGTCACATTTTCAGGTGTCATTGGCAGGTGGGGCACACATTAGCTCATGTAAGAAAAAGTAACATTTCTTGACTCGCTGTGCTTTGTTGAAAAAACTTAAATACTTAATTTTTGCTGATTTTGTATAGCCAAAAATTTATCTGCATGAAAAGTTTCACAAGGCCACGGGCCAACATAAGCAGGCCCGGCGGCCACAAGTGACCCGCGGGACAGACTTGCCTACGACAGGATTAGTCTACTGAGCTCAAAACTACTAGATGTTATTCAAAATTTTCACTTGGCTCGGCTAATGCGAAATCAAGGTTTTTTCATTGGCAATGAAGTACTATGCATCTTTTAAATGTGTTTAGGTTTATATTGGTAAAGATGGCTGCTAATAGGTTACCTCATGTATCTGCTGAAACTGCTTTGCAACAGATTTTGCCAATTACATCAGAGGGTGAGTCTGACTCTGAAGTTGCAGATCCAGAGTCGAAGAGTGGTTTGGATGATGTATATTCTCATTGAGCTCGTAATAACAATAGTGACAATGAAAGTGATGATGGCACTGATGATAGTTGGACTAGCCCATGGGATTCAACACAGGCATCTCAGCGAAGTACAATGGGATTGGGATTCAACCGAGCTTCAACCAAACAGCTTTCTCTTTGCTGGCAATAGTGGTACCGAGGCATCATTGGATGAAAATAGTACGAAACACGAAAAAAATTTTTACATCTGCAAAGTCTTCTTTGCTACAAGCATTATGACAAGGGTAATCAGAAAGCCTAATTGGCATCTTTATCGGAGTAGGGATGGTGTGCTAGAAACACCGATTTGTGACTTTGTCCACTTTTTATTCTCTTCGGTGATAAATGCCAAAGACACAGTATGAATATATTCTGTTCTCAGCAAACCATCTCCCAAGTAGATACTGTTGAATACTTGGGGATCCTTATTGACTCTAAACTAACGTGGACCCCCACTTAGAAAATTTAGGTAAAAAAGTTGCTAATAGAGTCAGAGTTTTATTTAAACTCCTACCTTTTGCTGATGTGCATTAGTTAAGAATAGTATATTTTTCTCTGGTCTACTCCCATCTAAATTACGGTATTTTGAATTGGGCTACAGCCAATCGGTCAAGTATTGCTGATCTAGTAAAGTTAAATAATAGAGCTATCCGTAGTCTACTTACAGTTAATCGTAGAGAGCGTATTCCACTTAGAGATCTATTTTATTCAGCACGGATACTACAGATCAAGGATCTTTACAATTATCAATTAGCAAAACATATGTACAAAATTTATCACAATATCCTTCCTGATTTAATCATGACGGTTTCAACATTTTTTGCTACTACCAAAATCAGAGAAACGAGACAAATTTCCAAATTACATATGAAATTCCCCTAGCGAAGACACTTAATGAACGATGTCACACATCTTTTCGAATACCCTCAATATGGAATGATATTCCAAAAAGTTTTAAACTAGTCAATTATTTTCGATTCTGTCCGTTACAGAAAAAGTATTTAAATTGAACATCCTCACATATTATAAAAACTTAATTTTTCCGCTTGCCTGCAATTGTGTTGCAGCGCGTCTTGTTTGTGCTTATGTCCTGCTTGTTTGTACTTATTGTCCTGTGGTTATGTCTGCGCCATCTTTGCAGATACATGTATAGAATTATGTAGATTATAACTTGTCTTCTGTGCGGTTCGACTTGTATTTCGCGGGGGAGGATGACTCAAAGACCCTACGGTCATTCTCCTCTCTCTGATATCTGATTTTTTCAAATATCAAATAAAAATGTCTGTCTGTCTGTCACAAAAATGTGCATTTCCTCGAAGTTTTCGTAGCAAAACAAAGATAAACCGATGACAACCAATCGAAACATTTGTCTCTAAAAAATTGCTTTATTATATTTAAATGAATCAAAAGATGATTACAGTGGACAACCTCGGGGTTTGAGTTTTTGCTGATCGTATAGGCTGTAGCATAACAAGCCAAGAACGTCGACAAACTTTGCATAAACAATACTTACGAAAGTTGAAATCCGAAATGTTTTTCCCAAGGATGGAGTTTGGTCCAGACAGAATGCTGGGAGGAATAAACGGTAACTTCACTGTTTGGTTCATTGCCCTTAATCCAAAATAGCTACCTGCTTTCTACAGCCCTGCTTGAAGATAACTTAATCTCAGATTTTCTTACTTGGCTTGTTACGCCTGATAAAAACAAATGGACTCTCGGTTGCACTTGGATTTGGCAGTTTAAGCACGTGATGTAACGCGTGGTTGATGTTAAGATTAAACACATGATATCAGGACATATAGAAACAAATTGTCAACGTTATAACTTGTCCTGGAAAGGTCACTGAACTTTCGAAGTGACCTATGATGTAATACTTCTAAGTGATGGAAGATTTTTAAAACCTCCTGCAGAAACAAACTTATTTTTTTCATCCAGTGAAGTTTGTACTCTTCAGTTATTTTGATCTTATCAGAAAATAAAGCCATCTAATTTTGGTTATTCAGCATGCGTTATGTTGTTTGGTATGAAAAAATAGTTCAACTGCTATCGTGTGCAGTTTTTTCCTTTTTTCGTAATATATTCGTGTCTTGCTCTTTGTTGCAACACATACACAGGTTTAGCAGAACAGGATTATTATAGCTATTTCTTTCCTGTTAACCACATGAGTGCTTCAACATAATGTTTGTAAAATGTTTACCAAAAATTTTAAGTTATCGATTTCGCTTTGTTAATCAGTGCTTCACACCAATGCAATTTTCCTATCGTTTTCACTCAAAATTCCATTTCAATCTTGTTGCCTCGAAATATTAGCATACCTAAGCGCATTGCAAATCGGATTGGAATTCTCAAACATGCACTAAACAGCGGAATGTTGGAGACAAGTTTACATGAAAAGTTTAATATTTTACAGAAAGCTTCGGTTACAAAACTAGGAGTCGTCTCGTAACCAATCAAATATAGTTTATACTACAGGCTCGCTGTGGCCAGAAATTTCCAAAATTTTCTTAACTCACAATCGTTTCCCACATTTGCTCTTTTCAGTTCCTTTCACAAACTTTTAACCTGCACATCCACACAAGTCATACGAAAACCTGAGCAATAGTTTATGACTGCGGCCGCACTAATTGGGTGTAACTGCGTTCGATGCCGTATCCATAATGCTTCGTTCAATGACATGATTTAGACATGTACAGGAACTAGACCACCTTAATAATTGTTTTGTACGATCATGGTTAATTTGAAAACATGGGTATATACAGATACAGCTGTCTACTACAGTACATTCGTGGATGTTGGAAGAACTGAATTTTTTAGAACGAACACAAAGTTTGTGTTTTGTAACAACGAAAGTATTTTCTGTTTGATGGTTCACGATACAGGAAGTGTGCAACAATTTCTCTTTTTTGCGCAACAACTGAAACAAATCTTCGGCGCACCCTACCAGGCTTTCTATTTATCATTTAACTCAAATTGATTTCATACCTTGATTTGGAGGTTTACGGAAATTATAGCATGATCATGTTCCCACAAAAATCTGCCCGGAGTGAGCAGTTGGTACAGTGTAGGCAGATCCCGAAGACCTTTTGCACCAGCCAGTCACATGACGTCTGTTTAGGAAGACCTAAAACTAGTCACAGATATATTTAGCTGAATCTAGATACTCCGAGGCGGTCTGATTTGTGACCGCGTTGTAACATAATTTTGCAGCTTAATGTGACAACGAAGATGTCATGAATTGACGAAATTCTTTTCTTAGATTTGCTATCGTAAACGTTCCATGCATGAGAATTCTGGTTGTACACTATTACTGAGAAATAATTTCAATAATGCTAAAATCTATTACCATTGTTCATTCATTGCTGCTAGACAAAAATCGTAATCATTTATGATGCAAACTTAGTGCAACTTGGTGCAGTTTTCTTTCAGATAATAATTGTGAAATGCGCTTTGCGAAAAACTAGCTTTCAAATGTGATCACGTAAGAGCAGACAAAATTTTGTCTAAAGCGTGTCTTTTAAATTATGTCGATACATCCGACTCCAAGTGTAAGGTGAACTTGGACGGAAAAACAGTTAAGAAACATACGTTAACGGATATTTTTGAAAAATAGTAACTAGGTGATTGAAAACCATGTACTTATTGAGGATGGCTAATGTTTTCAAATATTAATATTTTATGTTTCATTAGCTCAATAAATTGTATTCGATATTTGATTTGATAATAAGGCATATAACGTATGAAGAGACTATATTGATGCTTTTTTGACTAAAGATGACAAGCCACAAGGAGCAGCAACAGTTTAGCTCTTTACCGCAACAGCTCACCTTGAACTAAACAAGTCACAAATGTTATTCTAGTGTTTAGAGCTTTTCAACATTGCCAACTGATCAGACTATGCAATTAGTTCAAATTTGGCCTGGAATCACCGTATAGTTTGAAATCATTCGTTCAAGATCCAAATAAAATATACCTATTTTTAGATTTCTAAGCATATTCAGCTGTAAGCATTTTCATCTTAAGGCGGTTTGAATGCAACTTTCGTAACCCCTTGCAAATTATATAAGCGTAATATACCCTCACACAGTATGAGGGCTTTTACTGCCTCTTGTGCCAACATATTTACAACACTACCTTGGCTGTTTCAAGAAGTACTCAAAGGGACCCAAAAAACTTCACCCAATACATCCTTCTATACGTTTATCTTGAAATGTGAAAGTTTATTTAGTTAAAACCATTTTTAAATGTTATTGCATTGCTGTTGGACAAACTCTTTTCTTAATCAGTAGAACTCACTAAAAAATCAACCTTGGTAGGAATTATACACGAAATTCCATTTTTATAGTTTTTCCACTTGTTTTGCAAAGGATCCCGTCATTTCTATGTTGTTTATTTTTACATTCTTTAAACCATTTTTCAACTTCCCCAACCTGTTTGTTTTGCAGCTTGGTGTTTATTTGTTGACCTTTGTGTTTAAGTAAATGTTTCTTCAACATATTGCAGTTATTCTACACTCTTCATTTGCAACAGTCATCAACCACAATTTTTTTTTTAATAATGCTAAAATAAAGCGTTGCAACTGTTCGTTACCGGGTAAGATAGCTTAAATCCACAGATCTACAAAAACAACGATCAAGAGGCTTATGTTGTTGGCCATAAAATCAGAGTTGAAATTATGAGGTCCAAAGCCTTGCAAAGGCACTTCGAAATTTCTAAACAGTTTAAGCTTCTGAAAAAATCGTGAAGATTTCTAAACAGTTTCAAGGATATTTTTAAAACCTTTGTCGAAAGAGAGTAAAACCGTGAGTAGACGGTAAGGAAATTATATACAAACAACGGTAATCAACTCAGCAACGTTTATTTTGTTGGCATCTCTTTACTTTTAAACTCAATATAATCGTATTTCACAATCAGCAGACTCTAGTCATACTGTAATTCTTTCTTCAGATCCCAAGTTTTTCTATTTCGCTTTTCTAACTTTGTTTTAATATGTTAAAATCATCGCAACCACGAACACAAAAGTGAAATGACACATTATATGCCAAAAAGCAACATCTTCTAAAGTCTTTCACAAACGCCGCAGTCCGGTGATTTAGCTGTCTAAAGAGATTGTCCTTTAGACCAAATCAAAACTAAAGCTTGTCTAAGAATGATTGCAAATATACAGAATAGCATAACAAGGTAAACTGAAAGCCTGAACACAATTACTAACGTTTCTTCCAAACCGGTCTGCGTACACTAAGACATTATTTTTAAAATAAATATTTTTAAAAAAATTTTGTGACTACATCGAACATTTACTGCAATTAGTGCAACAAGTCTGTCTCATCGACTAATCGGGTCGAAACTGACAAAACACTAGCGCCCAAACAAAACCGTTTTCGCGTAGATTTGAGTCACTTTGAGTCATCAAAAGGATAAATACGAGTAATCACATGAGCAGCAGAGCGTGGGTGACGATCGGCACGTGCACCAGTATCCGGAAGGTTTTCAGGGTGAAAACGCCAGTCAGGTTTTTGATTTTGCGCTGGTTGTCAATTAATCCCGAAGTCATCTGGCGATTTAAAGCATGTTGGTCAGCGTTAGGCAATTGAGGGTTCGAAATTTTATTTTAGTCAGTGCCGAATTAAGGTAGAGCGGGGCCTGTAGCATTTCTAGAGCGCGGGACCCAAGTAAAAAAACATCTCGACATCTGCTAAACCATAAAGCATGTGGGCAAGGCATCCGTGTTTCTAGCACCACTACGAAAGGGTTCACAAGGGCGCATCACAAACTTGTCACACTAAACAGATACTTGTTACAAAACCTTTCTGTTAGCAAAAATGAACCATTAACCAACCAACGACTTCCAGATTTTAACCTAGACTGCACATTCTAAAGTGTGGTGCGTAAGCCTAAGACTATGTCAAGCTAATTGTTGTAATTAGTTCATTATTTGTGATTCATAAGCAACAGACAATGAGTCATTATCAATTGAATTATGTAGCTGAGTTACTGAATTTGGGTACTTGCTTATTTAGGCCAGGGTACATACAGACATGGGCGCCATTAGGTGGGGGGCATGGGGGACGTGTCAGTAAACAGGGTGCATGAGTTCATCAAAACAACTTTAAGGGTGCACCATAACCAAAAAGGTTGAAGAGCGCTGCAGTAGAACAATGCTCGGCGATAAACAATCTGAGCATAGCTTCAGCCCTACAACTTTCGAAATCTGGTGTTTGTAACTTAAAACCTTGTGTTACATTAGGAATCATGCAAAAAGTTCTTTAGTCTTATATGAGTGCTTTTGCTACCAGTTATGCCTTTTAAGCTCACAATATTTCGCTATGATTGCATTATTGCAAACTTCACAAAAGGCTTTTGTTGAATCAGCAGG
>JGI24159J19872_10013369_pt1 | contig 10669 bp, 10 predicted proteins | sample Ectturendosymbi4_FD_19872 | JGI IMG/M metagenome (IMG submission 19872)
GCCCTGTAGAAGCTGTTCAAATTCTATTAAAGTCACTTGAAGAGTGCAATTACGATGCGACGCGGTTTTCATGACCTCATCGCCCAGCAGTTCTCCAGGATTTTTTATGCTGGCTGTTATTTTTCAGACAACACTAAATAAAATCACATCTCGGCGATTCCGACAACACCTACAAAAAGCACCTTTGTGTAGTGGAATCAGCTTTCACCTTTTCATTTTCACCTATTCCCCCGCTTTTGTAATACCATAGGCCAAGCGCATGAAGCAAATCTTTGAGTCCATGCAGTGTAAAAACGCCCCAATATCGAGTTCGCAAGTGCGTTCATGAAGGTAAGCCAAGAGCGACGAATCGTTCACACGTCAATCCGATAACAGTGCAGTGTAAAGTAGGTAATTGTAAATTCCCTAAGAAAATTTATAAAGGCTGCATCATATTGGCAAAGCAAACAAATGACATGAAGAGCAAACTATGTGACAGGGTGGGATTCGCAAGTTGTTAAGTTGCAAAATGCCTTGGAAGATCATGAAAAGGCAATGTAGTTTTCAGTGTCACTATGATCCAGTCATGGGACAACATAAAAAATAAAGATTTTTTGATGTTGATTGAGCTCATGAGTGTGCCGCTATCTTTTTTGGAAGCAATTTGACATGTCTGAGGGAAAATATATTGTAACATCCTCATACATTTTCCCTGTGGTATTTTGTTTAATGGACACATTGAAACACCTAAATATTTCAAATCTGGATTATTACAAGAAATTGTCAGCAAACCTTCAAGATTCTGTTTGCAAAATTTGCTGACATTTCTTAATACTGCAGATGACAAACTTATATCCCTTATTGACCCAAGGTTTAAACACAGGTAGATTAAAGATGATGTTCAAAAATAAGCTTTGCAAGCGCTGATGATAACTCTAGTGGCAAGTAGGCTTGGTCAGTATGAAGAAGTCATTAGCACCACTAGCTGATATGATGCAAGAAGTTTGTGGTTTCATGGGAGCAGGTTCAAAAAAGAAAGCTTTAGCAATTCAGTATGGAAAGTGGAAAGATGTTTGGAGGAGGAAATCATATGCTTTCATAAAGATCCTCAGAATAGAAGAAAAAATCTGAAGAAATTCCCACACTTGCTGCTTTAGGCAAGGACTATTAGGGACTAACAGTAGCATCAGCCCCACCAGAAAAGTTTTTCTTAACACTTTGAGAGCCGGCGTACGATATATTCGTACTTTGATTTCGGCCTAAAAAACAGCAGTTTTTGGTTGCCTTACCAACGCCCTAGCTGCTCCGCCAATTGCGCTAGAGAGCTGTTCAAGGGCTCAAACGGATCAGCCAGTCTAATAGATTGCACTCGAAAAAATGTTTTGGTTGGGGGGTGCGGATTTTTTGTGACTGACGTCATAAGTGAAGTAGTTTTGGGGTCATTTTGGCTCATGTTGCCTGGCCTAGGGCCCAACCGCTGGGCCAAAGTGTTTTGCTGAAGTTTTCATTGGAAACTAGGCTCGAGTCTAAGTCTTTTGAGCCTTTGATCGACTTTCTAGTGTTTCTGGGTCAGAAGTTATGATCTAAAATAAACAAATTAATTAATTAGCTAATCAGTGACATATTTTTACTACTTTAGATCATAACTTTTGAACGTGAAACCTCAGCAGGTCATCCAAAGTATCAAAAGACTCGGATTGTAGCCTAGTTTCCAATAAAAACTTCAGCGAAATACTACCATCTACTTTGCACAAGACAGTACAACGAACCAATCAGATAGTTATCTTGCAGAAACGCTATCAGGTGTTTTTTCATAAACAAGCAGACAAGATGAACCATGGAGCACATGTTGCCAGTCACAGCCGAAACAAAAGCATCATCATTTATAAGATTAATTAAAAAGAATAACAAAATATTGAAATTAACTGAAATTTGAAAAAATTTATCACGTAAATTCTTATTTTTGAAGTTTTTGGAAAAAAGCTAAGACATAGAATGCATTGTATTTTTGATAATGAAGCAGAAAACAAGATTTAAAAAATTTGGAAGTATCGGTTATTGGTCCATGAATGGCCGATATATCAGTATCGGCCCTAAAAATATCGGTCGATCTCTAATCATAATCCCTCCTATGTCAGATGTGCACATGATGCTGAAGAGAATAGAATGTAAAAAGAGTATTAAAAAAAAACATAGCCAAGGAAAGACTGAGCATCATACCTTTTGATAAGGTAAAGAAATAAAAATGTAAGCTGCACAAAATGATGAAAAAAAACTTAATAAGCCGGGATTTACAATCGAATAAAAATGGCAATCGGCTGGATAGTTACAGAGTTAAGTGGCATACACGGGACTTAAGGTAACAAGTGAATCAATCACAGTTTATTTGCACAGGTAGACCGGTTTCGCATATTTCAACAAACCTACAGTCTTACAAATATAAACGTAGCCAGCATAAAACTAGCTAGTGAATATTGACATTAAAACAATTGTAAAAAAACACAGGCTGTTGCTATAAACAATTAGCACAAGCTTTTGCACACTACACATTTACTCTTGCAAAGTACTCATTCATTCCTGATAGAGCTTTCCAGATTAATTTGTATAATTCACTCCTGCCTTATTTTCACTATGAGATCCCCTCTCATTTTCAATGGTTCGTGCTTTGCATTTGTTGACAGACTGCAAATTAACTCAGTTAAATGTATTAAAATTGACAAAGCCCAAGTAGCCTACTGATGTAATGTAAAATATTTGATAACAGCTGTTCATGTCCTAGCTAAACAGCTTTAGTTTGTTTTATAGTGTTGTATGTTAGATCTTATAATCTCAGCTGTGTCTGGTTCAATCAACGTTGCAATAAGTGGTGTAGTCAGAATGACTTTACAGATGATCTCATGAATATGGATGGTGATGATCAGTACATCAAACAATTGCAACAAATATTCAATGAATTCTGTAGTCCAAGGTCTTCTGGAATAAATAAAGAACAATTGCTGGCCCTTTGTAACAGGTATGTATACACTGGGTGATTATGTCAGGAACAAGTTGCTTGAAAGTAGTATTGTGTTGTCAACAGTGGTTTGAAATGTGATCATAGCTAGCATCAGCGAAGTATTACAGTGGTAGACCATTTGGACCCAGTTGGGTTGTACTTGAAACTTCAAAAATGACACTTGCAACCTCTCAAAATATTATTGTGCTTGCTGGATTGGTGTCAGCAGGGTTGCAGAGCCAGAGTCAGATGTTTTTGGATGTGAGTCAGAGTCGGATTTCTGACAACACTGGGAGTCAGATTTTTTTGTCCGACTCCGACTCTAGATGTCCAATTGGATCATTTCTTACATCACACTTTTAAATAGGGAATTCCTGTTGCAATGGTACAATTTCTTTTGAAACTTTTTGTTGAAACAGATTTCTTGCTGTGCACCACGATTTTCATTGATTTTAACAGCTTGATTTCATTCCCTTTATGTTGAGGAGTCAGAGTCGGAAATTTTGGAAAGGTTGGAGTCAGATATTTTACCTCCGACTCCGCAACCCTGGGTGTCAGGGCTGTGGAGTTGGGGTCAAGGAGTTAGAGCTGGAAGGATTTTAAATCTGAGGAGTCAACAGAAAATTAACGACTCTGATCTGACTCCAGGCTAACCTTTTGCTTGCTGATTGCGACTGTTTGTACCACAAACATGCATAAGCATCGCACTTGGCAATTTTCCAAACTGAGTCCTGTTAAACAAAGATCAGAAAATAATAGTGAAGAAAGCTCTCTGTTGTCTTGCAATGAAAATAAAGGAACTGGAATCAGAGACTTCGCAGAGGGAGTTTGCTGACCAACAGAACATTGAAGCTGATCATAATTCTTCTTCATCCAGCAAGGACCATGACTTTAACAATATCTGGATATGTTGGAAAAAAAAAACAAATGAAGAAAAGGCATCCTGATGTAAATGAACCTTTGAACATAAGGTTGGAAAAGTTTAAATGGCATTTCCATCAGGCTGTTGAAGAGATAGAGAAGGAAAGTATATAAACCTGTTTGTGCAAACTGCCATTGGAAGAATTTATCCGACTTTACCCCAAATTCATTCAAGATGCAGCTTGTATAGTCACAGCTCTTTCTCTGACCAAGGTCAGTGTGGAGGAATCACTTTTCTCTGCTCTGAAAACAATAAAATCTGCCCTCAGAGATTCAATGAATGAAGACATTGCACATCCTACATTGTTTCTTAAAATGTACAACTGAGTTTTGGTTCTTTTGTTGTACCTCTCCAATCTCAGTTGCTTTGAAATTGAACTGTAGTATTTTTCATAACAGTATATCATGTTGAGTTTTGCTGTTTTATCGCAACTTTTTATCATTAAAAAGATCTATGTTGACTAATTCTTAAACCTTGCAAGTTTGTTGTACCTGAGGGCAGGGTAGTATTAAGTGTTTAGATAACGAAGTATAAAGTGAATGCTCCCAAGTAGTTAAGCTAAAAACCTAAATATATTGTTTTACTTTCTTGGTAGTCTTGTGGATTTTGACCTGTACAAGAGCTTACTTGTAACATGTTTGGTTGGCCATCTAAGGAAAAAGATAGCAACAAATGTGTGTTCAGCAAAGCTGAAGCTTGGCAACGTTTGAGCACAAAAAAGTTGTATCAATGAAGCCATTTTAGATGGTATCATGAAACGCCAAGCGCATTTTTCGATCGCGTCATGCAATATGTGCACAAGCACATCAGTAGGATACGTACATTTTTCAATTTCACTTGCTTGTTGATTACAAAGTATCTGCTTTAATCAATTATCAGCATTCTCTAATAATTTGAATTGTGGCTATTTTAGATAGTATTTTTCTTTTCTGTAAAAATAATTAAGACTAACCCCTGCTTCATCATATTTTGCAAAAGTGAGAGGTGAATGAGCATGAACATTGTTTCAAAACAAGTTCCTGTATTCTTGGAAAGTACAACACAAGGAGTAAGAGGATTTTGGGTGGAGTCAGAGTCAATTTTTTTCTGACTCTGGAGGTCAAATTGAATCATTTTTCACATCACATTCCTACGTTAGGAATCCTAACTCATGCCTGTTGAAATGGTACAATTTCTTTGAAACTTATATTGAAAGAGAATTCTTGCTGTGTACTGCGAATCCATTGATTGCTAGTTGCTGCTAAATTGTTGACAGCCAAACTTCATTCTTGTTATGTTGAGGAGTTGTGTCAGAGTGGGAAATTTTGGAAAGGTCAGGCATATTACCTTAGACTCCACAACTCTGCTACAAACTCGTTACTGGTATTTAATGTTATTAATGTAAACTTCTCCCAAAGGCACATTTTTGGCATGTGCTGTCATTTGATGGCTTTTGGCTTTGTATATCTGCTGTAGTAAAACAATTTAATTAGCATTGTGCAACCCACCTGTTTTTTATGGAATAAAACATTTAATGGAACTAGCATAATCACTACAGCATACGGATTTTATGCTATTCTTGCAGTTACAGCATATGGGTTTTTTAAATTGTTTTCATGAAAATTGAGTTTTACCTTTGCCCACTTAAAATTTATTTCATAAATATATTCATTTCCAAATGCAGCCAGCAGCTCTAAAGTAGTGCTGCCACAATCCTTCACAACTGTTTATGACTTACATTAAGAACTGAACTGTCTTGTACAGTATATATATACACTGTGTAAGTAACTACAGGCAAAATTTTCCTCAGCAATGCCAAGCTTGTTCCTTTATTATTTTTCTGTTTAGAGAATGAGGCATGTTTTTGTGCTGAAATTGTTTTCCACAATACAACTGTTTTTTAGATTATCATTGGATGGAAAGTTTATCAATCAACTGTTTTTATTGGCCTTTTCAAAAGATGTTTACCAGGATGATCTTATTAGTTCTTCTTCAGAGAAGATTGAATTTGATCAATTTTGTGAATATTTCATTTCTGTTTTGACGAAACTTGCCGAGCCAATTGAACCCAATTCATATTCTACAAATGAAGTGGAAAATGAAGGTGAATATTAGTTTTGCCACATCAGTAACTTGTTAGCTTATTTAATTCAAATGTTTGTATCTCTGGTTTATCCATTTGCAATAATATTGATTTGTGTTGCTGTTTCATAAACTGAGTTTGTATAAAAGGTACTTTTTGTAGGAAACGTAACACCTCGGTTGGTAAGAGGTGGACGACGGTATGGAAGAAAATCTTTGCCGCATTCATCACTCTCTGAAGATGTGAAAAATGTTGCGGGCTTTTGTGATAATGTGCCAGCTGTTGAAAATGGGCATTGGTATGTTTGATGCAAGTAGGAAGTACATAACCTTGGATTACAAACTAACTCTCATAGCCGTTCAGCCTGATAGGAATTAGATTCGATGAATTGTCAATATCATGTATTTGAAACACCAAATCAGCAAAAGCTATTTTACATGGTTAATGCCAGTACTTTTTGTAGAACTATAACTTTGCAACTGGGTTGAATAAATTTTTCTGTGAAACTAAATTGATTTGGAAAACTTAGAGTAGATCCTTGGTATCCAGTGAAGAAAAAAATCAACTTTTGCTGGTTTTACTGTAAAGAGATCATTATGGAGCTTGTAGCTAGTAACTAATAAAAAAGCAATGGTTTCTCTTTAACTGCAGGTCTTCGGAAATGTTGACATCTTCTGATGAGAATGAAGAGCCCATTGCTAACACTAGGCAGCTTTACTATGAGCCTGGGTTTGGAGTAGATGATCCTGAAAACAGCAAGGCTGTTGCTGAAAATCAGTCGTTCCATCCTCTGACAAAGCGTCATTCATCTGTTGCACAAGTTCTGTGTTCTTCAGATAACGTGGTATATTAAAACTGATAAGTACTTCAGGTGTTCAGTTTTCGTATTCTTCATCATTGTGCGTGGGAGTGAAATTTATGAGGCAAATGAGATATTTTTTAATTTCGCGCTTAACCCGGCTTCTTGGCGTTGGTCTGCTGTTTGGTCGGGCCAAATGTGTTCTTATTGTTTTTCTTTATTTCACATTTCCAGCTGCAGAATGCGCTTCAATTTTTGTGCCTACATCTGGCGGTGTGATTTGAACCGTTAAATGCAACGCTGCATGTTTTCACTCGACAATGCGTTCTTCATGATATTCGCAGGATTCTGAATTGGAATCTGCACCCACGAGTTCTCTTTTCCAGGAAAATAGTGAGCTGAACTTATTTTCGAAATTCGTCCCAGACAGTTGTGATGTGTCTTCTACTGCGGAACCCATCATTGAACTTTGGAAGAAAGCAGGAATAGCGGAACCTGCCGAACTTCTCAGGGTGCTGTTAACAATAATTTAGATTTATTCTTAGGATTATCCACGAAGTTTTCATCTTATTTCAAATATAGAAAAATAACATGAAAAAAAGAGAAAACAAAACGCATCAATTTAAGATTATGCTCAGAAGCGTTTATATTGCTTTGGATCTGGAAAGGTTTTCTGCGTAATGGAAAGCAGAAAAAATTCGACAATCACCGTAGATACGAATTAGCGCATTGCAGGGACATTTACAACATCATTTCACAAAGTAGTGTTTTGTTACGTCTGTAAAATATTTACATCGGATGCTGAGCAAAATGAACAAAAACTGGAATACAGAAAAGTGTAACTTTATCATACATTTTGTTCGCTTGCCAAATTATTAACGGTTTGTGCGTTAGAATTCCTGAAAAACTAAACTTTAAACTCTACTAACCAGACCTGTTTTTAGCGTTCGCTTTCAAAAGCATGGGGTTTTGCCGGTACAGGGATAATCAGTTATATCCGGGGGGTATTGAGGTCTCAACCTGTACTGTGCGTCTTCGAAAGCTCTCCCCTGTCAGCCGTCAGCAACTGTATCACTTCGTCCTTTTTATAAAGATTTGGAGCAACCTTGAGACATTGCATAAAATCCTAATCTGAAAAAATTTTTCTATAACTTGAAATGCTCGTTAAACTGTGAAGCTTGCTTGCGAAGTAACGTCTGCTTTCCATTTGTGCAGATGCTCGGGTTCTCTAGTTCTGAAGAAGAGCTAATCGATGGCGTTGAGTTGACCGTTGCTCTTGAAAAAGCAGTGTTATCGGGTACTTCACTTCCTACCCAGAGTGACTCTCCGTTCTATACCCTGCTGGTCTGCGCTCTTGTCACCAGTTATAAATCTCACATGCTACATGTCAAGTGGGTAGCTTTTTTCAACAGAAGTGTATTTTAAAGCGTGTTTTGTCACAATGCGATGTTCAGTTTGTTGCTGTGATAGAAGCATGCACCTTTTTTCAACGGTGATTTCCTTTTTCGTTTGAAGTTATGTTTGTGAGTTAACCTAATGCTAATTTACTTGATAGCTAGGATAGCGCTAAAGTTTTTCGCGTAACAAGACAGTTGCGAATNAAATCAGTGCGATTGGTTGAGCAAGGTTTAGTCGCTGAAGGTGCCACGGAGTTTATTTATTCCGGGGTTGCCGTACGTTAGGTCAATTGTGTTGTGGAATTTGACGCAACTTTGTTATTATCTGCTAACCAGGATTCGGTCCTTAATCTCCAGAAAGGCTGTGCTGTTGATGTTAGTGTCTGCAATACATGGTGGTGAGGTTTCGCTCGCTTTTTGAAACCTCATATGTGAGTAATCGACTATGAGCGAGTGCGTTTAACACATTGTCAACTCTTCATTAAACATTAAGCTTTCAAGCCGAACAGTACAAACTATTGACGGAAAAAATGCGCGATGACCTCGAAAGATCAGAGTTAAGAACTTCGAAACTTATCGACGAAGCTGATGATCATTATCTGAGCATGGATCAACAAACCGAGCGGAGAATGAGTGTTGTTGAGCGGAAGTGGGCGAAGAAGATTAACTCTCTTCAGCAAGGTCACAAACGGGAGCGCGAATCAATCGTGGCTCAATTTAACCAAGATAAGGAGGCCTTAAGAGCGGAAATCGGTACGTATTTATACGTGTATAGACCACAAAAAGTGCTGTGCCATGTTACCTTTAGGGCTTCGATAGCGTTTTGAGCTCTTTTCCTGGAACTTCATGTTTTAAGCTGAAGGTGGTGAACCATTATACATTGTACATCACCCGACAGGTGTTTGCGGCGTGACGATTTATTCGATCACATCGAAATCGCGACTCTCAGAATCACTCGTATTTGAACATGGATGTTAAAATCGAGGTTGATGTCATAAAATATATTCGCCTCACTTTATACGCTAACGTAAGCTTTTCATGTGAGTTCGCAAATTTCCCTAGCTCCGTCTTAACGAGTGATATGTTCAGCAAAGACAATGAGTTATTTTGGAAACAGAAAACTTACTCTTCCTGGATTTTGTAATTCTTCCATGCAAAAACCGCTAATATTCTTCTTCAGCAAATCTTAAATCAGTTCTTTCCATACTTATCATGGCGTAATCAAGTCAACGATGGACTTGTTGCAACCTCTCGGTTGGCTTTGCGTTGAATGTGCGATTCACCACGAACGGGATGTGCGCGAAGAATAACACCCACATATGTTTGGCACGAACAAGTAATAATAGAGTGATCGCGGCGTGTGATCTCTATTGTTAGTTGCTGCCACAGTGTGAAGCTTTGCCCACTTTCCGATCGCAACAAAATAGTGCTGTGACCAAGATGTGGAGGTCGTGCCGAGTTCAGCCTTCACACAAAGAACGTGCGATCGGTGCGGTTCGTTGTGAAAAGGAGGGGATGTTGTTGCAACCTCTCGGTTGGCGTTGCGTTGAATATGCGATTCACCATGAACGGGATGTGCACGAAGAATACACCCATATATATATGTGGCGCGAACAAGCAATAATAGAATGATCGCGGCGTATGATTTCTCTATTTTTGCTTGCTGCTACAGTGTGAAACCTTGCGCACATACCGCTTGGGCTTTCCGATCGCAACACACCCATCCTACCTAATCCTTTGTTGGGCATGAGAATGTCTAATGCAGTGATTCCCAATCAGGGTGCCATTTACAATACTCAGGAATGTCGCAAATTAATACATTTTCAAATCATTAAAGCTACATTTACCAAATGTCATCAAACCTCATCGCAAATTGCGAAGGTTTCCCCGCTGGGTGCCACAAATTGATTACCTCTTTTGTAGGATGTCATAAGCCTAAACAGGTTGGGAACCATCGGTCTAATGTAACTAGTAACATTGCCAGTGTTTTTCCTGAGCATTCTAGATGCTTGGCTGAAACAACTGTACCAGAGTTTCTATCTTTTCATCTTTGAAGAGGCGTAGTGTGTTCAGGCATATGATTTTTATTCACACAATAGTACCAGCGTTTCCGCCAGGCAGCCAGTGAAAAACCCTTCCACGCCTGAACGAGTGGGACAATTAACCCAATACAGTTTAGTGGCGTTAATTTTCGTTTCTAATCCTTGGACCGATATGTGTGAAACGCCACTTGTGACTGCCCACCTACATTTTCGGTGGAAGCAGTTTGAAACGCAATTTTCAAAATACGTAACAGGAGGTTTCCAGTAAGTTTCGAATGTGGAATTTAAGTCAGTCTTGTGCGTTGCTTTCCAACTGAGGGAAAGTTGAATGTGAGTTCTTGCCTTGCGTTACCTGTATTCACATTCTACGAACATTATTCATAGTTAAAGGCCACAAAGATGGCGGCAAGTAAATCAGTCACAGTTTATTGACGGGGAAACTAGTTTCGCGTTTTCCAACGCATCATCAGTCC
>JGI24159J19872_10013370_pt1 | contig 10669 bp, 11 predicted proteins | sample Ectturendosymbi4_FD_19872 | JGI IMG/M metagenome (IMG submission 19872)
CTAAGTCAGAGGGAACTGCATCAGATGAATGTGCCTGATGTGAAAGTCGAAACTCAAAATGCCTCGATCAGAAATGACGAGGGAAGCGTTTCTTTGATCAAATCGGTTAAGGCGCAGATAGCGATCAATTCGATTTAATCACTTCCTCGGTCGGAAGTTCGAACGGCAAGCGGGGCAAGACCGGGTGTTCCGCTTAACCTTAAAAATTCTGTCCGCGGACCACATGTAGCATCGCAACGCATTTTCTGGGCATTTTCATTGAGTGCAAGTTTATTTTTGTAATCTAGTGTTTTTTTTGTAAATCTAGTGTTTTTTTATCATGAAATTTAGTACTTTTCCGTAATNACAGAGTGGCAACACTGGCAGGGAAGGATCTTTGCTTTGCACTAACATTCTGTAGGCNNATTCCTGTGCAAAGGTTAGCTGCTAAGATCCAAAGGCGCAGACAGGGGGGGGCTGAAGGAGCTCAAGCCCCCCTTAGCAATAAGANTATTCATGTTTATTTTTTAGTTCTTCACCAACATTGTAAGTCGAGATCAGGTGCATTGCAGAATGTTCTTTGGCATTACCACATGGCGTAGCAACGCATTTGTTATCAAACCAAGCGGTTATGAATTTTCGAGATTTGACAATTTAGAAGCAGCTTTCTTCATTCCCGCGTGGTTTGTACTACCACATACATCAAGTCTGGGTGTCACCGTGCTCTGCCAGCGTGGAAACAAGCTTGGCATTTGAACTACCAACAGTGTCGATTGACGTGTAATTTACACAAAGCGGGGACTTTCCTAATGCGCACACGTGGATGATATGCATCAATGTTACCACTTCTGATGTTTTGAGAGAAATTTCTGATGTCTGATGTTTTGGCAGCAAATATGATGTTGACTGAGCTGTTGTTTTTTCAAATTTTATATCCTTTCCGGATGAAGATAGTTAGATTCATGATTTTTAAGTTTCTTTCATCAATTTCTCACTCTCATGTGTGCTTGGTAATCGCTTCAAACTGAAGAAGCTCTCTTCCTAGCAATTTGCAATGCACTGATGATGATAACAGGAGTTATCAAAACGTTTGCAATATATCGTTTGTATCGTTTTCTTTGGCCGTGATTTTCACTATAAGGCTCTCTTCCTAGCATTGGAAATAGCATAACACGTTACGCATATAACTGATTTTTCCATTTAATAACGATACTTCGCTCGGTTTCGTATTCAACGTGGGTTATTGCACTTTGCTAGGTATTGGTGCAGAACCGTCGCCAGAAAGTCTTTTATAGGTGCTGTACGTTTGTGTAGGGGGGCTTGGGATTCTAAAATTTGAAACAAACTCTATTGATTTAAAGTGTTTCATATTTCAATTTGGTGGGGTTGGAGCTTTGTTTGGGGGGCTAAGCCCACCAAAGAACCCCGTGGCGACGGGACTGCATTAGTAACGGAAGCATTTGGCTTATATTAACCTGTATTGTAAATATCTGATGTTGAAAAAGACAACAATCTGATGTTAACGAGACTGACTCCAGTGGCAAGACTGTCATGCAGTGCGAGGTGTGAGTGACCGCTAGCTGCAGGCTGAATTAATTAGCTATTTTGCTAATCATTGCNCGGCGCTCTTTAGTCAGCGAGAAGTGTTGAGTGAAANCTGACAAGTTTGTGGTGAAATTAAAAAGACATTCATCTTCGTATGAAACAGATCAGGGTGAGCAGCCTCGAAAAGTTTTTATTGACCAAAAAGTTTTTATTGTTGCATTAGAGCAATTGTACAATAATGGCATTAAATGTCGAACACTCTGCCATGGGCGTCCGCAGAAATTTTTCCAAGTCTGGGGCAACGTCCAGATTTTGCTTATCCTTTTCAAGTTGCTGACGATGCAATGCAAATGGAGGTTCACGAAACGCCTTACCTTTCTAACCCATTACTCTGTGCTAGTTGAAAGTCACCTCTCAATCTTTTATCTGAATCTACTATCTACAAATACTTCAAAATATAAAATTAATCACCGTCTAGAACAGCGCAAGCGATGAAAAAACGAGAAAGTTAGTCACTCTCGCAAAACTGTTTCAAGCATTGAGAATGGAACGATATGTTGACAAGACTATCGGACAACCTATTAAAGTTAGAACACCACGCAAGCTCAAAACACTGAGGAGACGAATTTCGAAAACTCGCCACAGCAAACAAAGCTTTGCACTTAGTGCTAACTAAGAAGTCAGAAGTAAATCTTTACGATGAAGACGCATTCCGACAAGTCTGCATAGTCTTATTCTAACAAAATATTTTCTTGTATTTGGGCGTAAGGCCAACAATCTCTTTTAATCGCATTACCGAAGCAAATAAAACTGCAGCTGGCATCTTTCACTCAACAGCTGGCTTCTTGTTTTGAATGACTTGATTCACTACCTGGTATTCCGTTTCAATTCGACCGCTGTTAGATGCTGTTTGCTTCTGATCACAGGAAAGATCAAGTCATAAATATGAAAATGGCTGGCATCAACATGCTCTCTGCCTTTTTATCCAGGTTCAAGGAGCTTACTTGCAATTGGCCCGGCCCCGCCCACGAGCTGACCAATCACTCTGAAGAGTGTGCCCACCAAAGAAACTCACACAGCGAGATAATGAAGTGCCTGGAACCAGTCAACCTGCCACAGGTCGAGCAGGTGCAATACGTTGAGGATAGCATTTGGACGAAAGTGTCCTGATTTATACTTTTTTACTCTGCTTTTGCACTGACTGGTATCAGAATCAAACTGACCACCTGGGCTTGATTGGACGAACGAGATTGCACCATATCAGTAATCGCACACTAAGCCGAGTAATTATCGAGTCTTCAGTAAATACCAGGTCACGGTTGACTTGCCACGGCATACTTATTTCATTGAAAATAGCATCTACCATTGTGAATAAAGTAGACTGGTTAAATCTTTGTAGAGTCTTAACTCGGAAGGGAAGGTCGGCCTGGCCCTTCAAACGTGCCGCCTTCGACTACCTGACCACTCTCGCTGCATACAACCTTTAGTTTATTGAAACACACGCTAACAGCGCATACTCAGAGCGAGTTGAAACATAGGAGCCCGGCGTACGATATAATGCTGTTCGTACTGAGCCAGATTTGCCAAAAAATGAGAATGGTACAACAACTGAAACCTGAAATGGCTGTTACGGGACGCGTCGAAATTGATCTACGTGCCACGAGCCAAGTAATAATCGCTTTAAGGGATCTGGCGATATTACAATTCTGTTTTGAAGACAGAAAAATATTTCTGTTAAGGTTACTGGTAAACGGAGTAACTTCATCCACGCCTAATGTGTGCTCCATGTTGTGGCTTCTACGTTTGCAGAAGATCTGGTGTTTTAAGTCTGGTTCACCAGACAATTTGTGTTTTGTATTAGATGGGATATGCGTTTTTATATATAGGCAAACACGTTGTTACAAATATAACGTTCCGTTCATTTTTTACTTGGAAAGCGTTTGTCGAGCAAAGAGTTTGCAAATAATTAACCTGGGTTCAGTGGATATTCATGGTTAGATCGTCAACATAATTTTTTATGTTGAATCGTCTCTGTCATTGGGTTGAGTCGCAGTTATATGTCAGTAGATACAAAAAAAGGGGTTTTACTGATTTGTTTTTAAAATTGTTTCACCAGGTTACTCTGCCATCGATTTCACATTATTCGGTTTCATAATTTATGTAATCAGCCGTTTCTCGTTTTCTAGATCAGGGTTGGACTTGTTGCGACGGGTTTGGTTTCGTGCAACTTAAGTTCCGACTTTGAAAGTGTGGACAGCAGCGATGACCTTGCCGCTCTGCGACGTCAGTTCAGCAGCAACTCATCTCCAACCGACCTTTGGACCTGGAAGTACCGCGTATCTTCCAACGCAAATATGTTGACGCATCATGACGCAGCATAATCCGAGGCAGGGACGGAGACAAAACCCACAGAACCAGCAACCAATCACAACGCTTGAAGTCACGCGGTCACCCATTTTGAATATTCAAACATAGCGCGGATCTGTACAAAGTCGCATTTCCAGGAATTCGTCTCCAATCGTCGATCATTTAAATTATAAAGAAGAAACCAAAAACCACCGCTCGAGGGTGAAGCGACACCGACGAACGCTGATCACGCTTCCTGGAAAATTTGTATGAACGTGCTCGTGTATCTTTTCCTGAAATCCAGCTAGACCCTTAACTCTTCAAAGCGCCCGTTGATGAACGCTGGATTGTAAAAAGCGATGTTCCGAACGAATTTTTTTCAGTTTTTTGGCCGATAGTCGGAGGCGGAGAAGATCGTGTTTCCCGCTGACATTCGGTGGGTCTTCCATTGCTACATGCTATCAGTGGAGTCGGATCCACTTCGGCAAACTGTGGCCGAGTTCCTGACTTCCAGCAAAAATTGGGAAACAGTTTGCAATGGAAAGGTCTCCCGAGGCTGGCGGGGCGGTGTGCCCAACACTGCCCGAATCGCAAACCCGAGATGCTGAAGATGAGAATCGCGCGACTTGACTTGTCTTTGACACAGAATGAGCAAAGACATGTCTGGCCGCCCCTTGCCAGTGCCCCGTGGGCGTCACTCCGAGGACAGGCGAGGGCCCGCGGGCATTAATGGACGGTGAACTGTCGACGAAGTACCAGGATTGCATACACGTGAAGTTTCGTACCGGTGTCTCAGAAATCCCCGCAAAACAATTGTAAGATTTTTTGCAGTGATGCTGCATTTCTGCTTCTGGAGGTTTAGCCAGAAAAAGGAAAATAATGTCATGAGCCCGGAAGTAAACTGAAACTCGTGGTTTCGCACAACATTTTGTCTTGAAAAAATTTTCTGCGCAACGTAAAGTTTTCTCTTGTTCGTTGTGTTAGTTTTTAAGTATTTTTGACGCCCGAGCGAATAAAATGTTTGTTCAGTGAAAAACTGTCAATGCCATTGGTTCTGATTGATGCGTTGACGTTAGTCTGATAGTTCATTTTCTCATGTCGTCAATTCAGCTGTGAATAAGGGACGACTTTACCCCAGGGAATTTCAGGGTCAGTGGTACTCGCATGAGGGATAGAAAATCAACGTTAAAATGTTACATGACACTCCATATAGCCGAGCGTGCACTTCAAACTGTAAAGCAAACTTACAAATGTCGTTATAAACGAACAAAAAATTCTGCAGGAATCGACGAAGGCATCGCTATGGGCGAAGCTACGATACAGCAGAAGTCGTTGCAGGTGGACTCGAATGCTCGTAAAAGCTAGAAATTCCGCCAAGATCGACGAAAAACCGTCTATATAGGCGAAGGGTCTTATAGCCAAAGTTGTTATAGGCCAATTCTGCTGTACCAGTTTTAAAAAAAATAGATGCATCCGTCCAATTAAGTAGAATAATGGCACTGTATTGTGTCACGTCTTCATTCCCACACGGAACGCACTAGACTTAAGCATACATCGCAACGACAAGGAACACCATAACACATAAAACAACACGAGGATATATACATGGCGGTAGTTAAACAGTATAAGTTTGATCGCGCTAAAACATTTACTTTGACGAAACACAAACATATAGCGCACACGCATGAATGACGCCGTCATGATTATTGTAATGTAGTACTGCGATGACTTCAAAGTACAACGATTTATTATGGCAAATAAATTATGTTTTTTGTTATTCACTTTTAAGTTGGTAAAGATGCGAGCATCAATGACTGATGGCAAAGGGAGCACAACTGAAAAAGATCAGAACCTCTGGTTCAACGCATTTATCTCTGTTTCTGCATTGATAGAAAAGAAAAGGGGGTGCGCTTATATCAAAGGAGCGCCCCAGACCTTCGGGGGGGAAAATTTACCCCCACTGGATACTACAAATATAAAGTTGTATTTGCGTGGCCAGCCCTGCAATGAATTTCATACAAAAGAGTTGAAATTACTAGGTTATTGTCTGCTCCCAATGTAAGAGTGGAGCACAGATTAAAAATAGCGCTATTTACAGCAGTATGGGGGACAAATTGATTGCGACTTGTTGTTGAACTATTTTCGGAGGGGGGAAAATGGTTGTTAACTGTTGTTATACCAAGCAAACTAACATGATTTTTGAAAATTTTGGAGGGCGTGCATTACACATACAGCACTTGAAAAGTCTTCAATTTCACGTCATAGGCTTGCACACATTTATTGCCACAGAAAACTGCACATTACACTGAATCCAACAAGCTGATGCAAAACGATACAGGTTCTCATCACTGGTAGTCAGGATAAACGAACACTCGAGAAACAGCTCGGTTTCCTGTACATGTTTTGTGTAATCACGGGGAACAGCTGCAGCACTGAAGCTGTAAACAAAATATATTTTAGGATACAGCCGGATTAACATCATCTGTGCAATCACCAGACACAAGACATTAGTATTTGCCTGGGCTTTCTTCCTCTCAACATGTAATTAATTACAGACACTTCTTTAGTGCAATAATGCATCAAGATCTATGAACATAAAATCTCAGAGTTAATTTATGTTCGTGGTTACTTTTCACCCTTACAGTAGAATTAAAAAGTAAACGCCAACACTCTCATCGCAATGAAGTTGATGAACGTACGCATAGTTTAATAACAACTGCGTAAATATATATCAATGAGATCCCATAGAAACTACTGTATTTCAAAACAGCATGTCTGCGGATGGTTGTTTAACATACATACTGGGTTTCAATGCCAACACTACAGGTAGCTACGTAAAATAGCATTGGAATAAACAAGGGAGGGAAATGAGTGTAAAACCGTAGCAGATTTCACAAGTCTGTATATGTTCACGTTTAAAGTTCAAACCTGTGCATTTCAGATTTCCAAATTCCTCCCTTTATTTTATGCTCTATACATTTACCGAACCAAGACCGAAGTTCTGTTGGAAAATCTCTCAGCAACCAAAAAGAAAGAATACCCTTAACAAATATACTCGTAATATATGACGTTACAACATCTATGTCAAAAAATGATGAATGTTGACCTAGGCTGTGGTCACACAAGAGATAAGACGTGTACATTATCGTTAGGCATGCCATATTTTTGTGGTTGAAAACCGGGACGCTTCAGAAGAACGATCCTTATCAGATAAATGTGGTTCGCATCTTACTGAGCATGTAGTCATTTCAGAGTGCTGTAGTTGAGGCACTAAGAAAAACTAAAATAATGCACTTTACTAAGAAACAAAACAATATTAAAGCATTTGCAAATTTACATATTCCGCCAATCATACTTTTCAGTAGAGGTAGACAATACTTGCTTCAAGAAGTCTTTGTTCGATTCTATTTTCTCGTAAAAATCACACGAGGAAAAGTCAGTATCAATTTCACTGGTGACAAGGGCTTTCACATTCACATTCTGCTTCTGTTATCAGGCCGCATGTTATTCAAGATATAACAAATTCTCTCAATGGGAGCTGATGCACCAAGTGTAGGACCAGTGGCGTAGCAAGGGGGGAGCCCTGAGGGGTCTGGGCCCAGGGCGGAACCCTCTGGGGGGCGACAGTTTGTTGATTGAAAATTAATGTTTGAAAGTAGTTTGATAGTTCCAACTCTTCTTTATTATTTTTACAGTAAATACATTTTTGAAAAATCTAACATTCAGTTTTTGTTTTTAGAAACCCTAGACTGGTAGGCTAGCCTAAAAAATACGAAATGTGGCTGTGGAGTGAGCAAATTGATTGAATGTTCACTCCAAAGAATGGGCCAAATCCAGTTGGTTAAAGTGCCCCAATGTTTGTTTTGAAATCAGGGCTTTTTTAACGCACTTGGGGGCAATTTTCCTCCAATGTCTCCACCTTCCTCTCCATCCAAAGCCACTCCCTCAACCCAGTCAAAAATCCTTTGATCAAAGAAAAGAGATGACATTCGACCGCAGACTAGCAAACATCACTGATCCGGTAGTTCGAGGTTTACATTGCCCCTCAACTCAAAATCTAAGACCAAAGGCCCTGGATGTGATCACGGTGAATAGTCAAAGCTAGCTTAACCTTTTTTCTCCTATCGTTTCATCCTTAGCAATACTCCAGCGGAACATCATTACGTCACCTGACAACTAGGCAATGGCAACAAATATTTCTTGGCATACGTCATGCTATTTTTAATGTTCAGTGGGATATTTGCAATAAGTGCCACAAGCTACAGCCTGGTCGTTAGGTGGACATATCATTATTAAATTTTGGCAGTTGAAATGAAGAACCTGGGAAAGTTAGATTTGCTCAGTTTCAATAGAACTGCTGCTTTTCTGTATAACGTAACGGTGTCGGAAAATGACGTTCTTGAAGCGAGATAGCAGAGTTGTCAATTTAGCTGATTTGCTGCGAAACCTAGCAGGATGTTTTTACTGTTAGCTGTAAAATTTTCAATCTAGCAGTGAGCTGATTTTCTAGCATAATTTTGAAAAACATTTTGCAGGTTTAGCTGGTAACAAATTCCTGGCAAAAATGTTTCAACAGTTTTTGATGAAAACCTTCCATCTTCTTCATCATAAAATTATTTATCTTCTTCTAAACGCTTTAAATTGGGCAAAACCAGGACGAAGCACAATCAGCTGCCTTCAATCATTTGGAATTTTTGTTATGGCGCAACGAAGCTGCTTCAAGCAGATAATTACGTCGTAATAATCAGTAATTACTAATAACTTATTGTTGCCCCGGGGCCCCGGCAGCACAAGACCTCTGCAAGCCCCTGAACTAGACCAAGGTTACAGATCATGATGAAAGTTGCAAGCCAGCGCTCCTCAACAAGAACCGGTTTTAGGCCTATGTCACCTATTTTATCTCAATGGTTCCCGGACGCATTTTTACAAAATATAACCGTGTTCGAAAAAGAAGTAGTTTTTAGGTAAGCTAAACCTAAAACCTAACCCTAACCTTATCGTAACCTAATGCTTACCCCTAAACCTAACGCTTACCCCTAAACCTAACTTATGAACCTGAAGTTAGGGAAAAAGAGTGATCCCATGAATTGAAACGTGCAACCACAACTTGCATAACGAAAGTAGCAAAGGCGAGAGTCGAACCAGAAACCTTCATAAAATCAAACCTCAAACATTCCGCTAGGCTAGAATGTCGGTGGCTATAGAAAGACAAACGGAGCGTTTCATCGGAGTTGCTACTGTAATAACAACTTGTTTTTCGAATACGGTAACATTTTGTATCAGTATCAGTATCAGTTTATTTAGGAACAACCACAAATATGCTTCCCGATCATCAAGGGTCTCTATGCAAGTGTTGACAGAGTTAACGTTGATTTTTATACATTTTAAAATATTGTAAGCAAATTTGAGTTGTGGAAAGGGCGGCACGTAGCCTCGCTACGCCACTGTGTGAGACTATCCTGGCTGACTGAATGCCTAACCGGGACATTTTGGTTAACTGACCGGGACGACGGGACAAAGCCCTCAAAACCGGAACTGTACCGGCTAAAATAGGACGTGTGGTATGCCTAATCATCGTAGAGTTAAACATACGTGAAATGGACAAACCTTTAGAGAATTCTAGAAAAGATTACTGACTGACAATGACTACACAATGTACCATATTTCAACACCACTTTGCATCAGAAAGACAGACACAAAAGTTGATTTCCATAATACCCACACAACACTGTATACTACCCTCAAATGACTGAAGGGACATCTTAAGTGGAGCAATGTTTCGTAACACTTGCTTTGTTTTACTACAAAGCGGAGAAGCAAGGGTGCATATAACAACCTGGTAAGATTTGCAGTGTAAATGGAACAGTACTAATTTTTGCTTACGGCAATTGTTAGGTATAGCAAACGTTTCTAAGCTGTTATAGGAAATAATCAGTACATCAACATTTGTATTAGCGGATCTACAAGGAAAGTTGTCATAGCCCAATTTTACACCATGCTGGGTTATGGAACTTACCTTTCAATCACGAAAACGCCCAAGCTTGATTGTAAGCTTACAACAGCGTTCACAGCGAATGATCAAATTCCAGGAAAAAACGTCATACATTTTCCATCTCCCGTTGTTTTTCAACAAGTAGCATGAATCTGTAAGAGCCTTGGTGTTCCACTTGAGCGACTAAATGTAGCTGCAGACGTTTCCTGACGTTAGTCATGACCAGTGGTATGTATAAGGGGAGGCGAGCGAGGCACTTGCCTCGGGCCCCCCCTTTTTGGGGGCCCCCCTTGAGGTGTTACGCTCGTAAATTTTCCTTAGTTTTGATGAAAAACTTATTGTTCACATATATAATGTACTACAAATCAGATCATAAGCAAGTACTCTGCTTTCAAAGGGCTCCTTACAGAAACTGTACTGTGCAGGTACTTTGCTTTGAAAGGGCCCCCCAACAGCAACTGCAATTTGAAGGTACTCTGCTTTCAAAGGGGTCCCTAGCAGCCACTGAAATGTGTAAGTACTCTGCTTTGAAAGGCCCCCCCAACAGCCATTATAATATGTAAGCACCTTGCTTTGAAAGTGGTCCCAACAGCAATTATAATGTAAAATTTCATGTTTTCAAAGAGGTCCCAACAGCAATTGTAATGTGTAATTACCTTACTTTCAAAGGAACTCCCAACAGCGATTGTAATGTTTAAGTACCTTGTTTCCAAAGAGGCCACCAACAGCAATTGTAATGTATAAGGACCTTGCTTTCAAAGGGGCCCCCAGCAGCAACTGTAATGTGAAAGTACCTTGCTTTCAGAG
>JGI24159J19872_10013371_pt1 | contig 10668 bp, 6 predicted proteins | sample Ectturendosymbi4_FD_19872 | JGI IMG/M metagenome (IMG submission 19872)
TTCGTGTAAACCGTGTATCTTGTGTCAAATGTCTTGAACCGTAAAAGTCGCGTTAAACAAAGTTCCGCAACAACTAATGTTACTGGCTGTAACAATACTAACAAGCTATACAGTTCGACAAAGGCCCCAGAAGCTAGGGGGCCGGTATCGGTCGTCGTACACCCTGGTAAAATTTCTCTCGGAGGCCCTGCGTATGCCAAAACGATAATGGATTCCAGATTCACATATGTATGGCTGCAAACTGTCTATCGCATGTTTGACTGCTGCGTAAGATCAGATGAATTAGTTAGCTCGATCGGGCTCGGCCAGTAGTCTATGGCTTATGCTTAGTACATGTCACGCGAACACCCTGCAAGCTGATACCAGTTAATCAGCCAGGATTTGTCAGTACCGAGAGAACTTAACCAATAATGCCATTAAACTTGTGAGAATTTCTTAAGAATTTCTTAACTTGTGAGAATTTCTTAACTCTCAAATCAGTGTTTTTTTCGCCGTTTTTGGGTGAAAATGGCACCCTAAAATTTTGCAGTGACACCCTAAATTCTGAAAGACTAGATTTGGTGTTGCCTTGTATTGAAGTAAAACGATTTGAGATAAGTATGTTTTCCTACACGTGGCTATTGCAACAGACGGCTGCAATGTTATAGGTCGACACAATTTTCTGGTGCAGAAGTTGGAAGNGAAGATTGNAAGCTTGGTATCTGTGCATTGTCATGCGCACCGCTGCGCTTCGGCCTCTTACTATACTGCTGCAGATTTGTACAGTATGGTGTACGAACTGCGAAAGCACTTTAAGGCAATTATGGAAGTGCTTTGCTGTTTCACCGTTGCGATCGGCTTGCTTGCGATGCCTCAGACTACAATGAAGACAAAAGGTCGGCAGTTGCAGCGCGTACGCAAAACAAGGTGGTTGTCGAGCGAGGCAACAGTGCGCGTTGGGAGTGAGAATTTGGCCATTTGGGCAGCACCGAAGCTGTCAGAAGATAAATATGATGCAATGTGCGTTGTTTTATTGCGACTTGTAAAAACAAAAAAATTCAACATGGTGCCTTCCTATTGTCAACATGACACCACATCTGACAGAACTGAGCAAAGTTTTTCAGGCGGGATGATTTGACTTTGCACAGGTGAAGGTTTTCGTAGAATTGTGTATCAATAAGCTCTCTGATGCCGCTGCTAAATTTGTGCTTAAAGCTAATTGCGAAAAGTTTGATAGTGAATTAACGGGAATTTGGGACGCTGGATGGTTTGGCTGACTCGTGTATGTCAAGTGGCATGGCGTTTTGGAAGAGTGCCGAAAGATTAGCAAATTGATCGTACACATATACGAAAAGGAGTGAATGAACCAACTACCACGACATCCCTTTGCTAAGCCTCCCAGGAAGAGTGTATGCCAAGATTCCGCGAAAATAATTGAACCAAAGCTTGATGATGCCCAATGCGGTTTTTGTTACGGCGGTAGCAGTAGTAGGTACACAGCATATTTCCACTCTCCAGCAAATTTTGGAGAAATCCTGGAAGCATGCCAAAGACTTATACACGTGTTTTGTTGACCTCGGGAAAGTATACGGCCGGGTTCCTCGTGAAAAGCTTTGGGGGTTGTTGTAGGAGTACGGTGCTGACGGGTGCCTTTTGCTGGCCGTCAAGTAACTGTATTCCTGTTCAGAAGATTGTGTTCCTGCCGACGGAGCTAACTCACAACATGGTGTTGGACTCCGATAATGGTGTGTGCTGTCACCACTCCTCTTCACAGTCTATACCAGGGTTCTCCACATCACGGCCCGCGGGCCAAATGCGACCTGCGAAACCATTTCACCCGTCCGCAAAACACATTTTGCCGATAATGAAAAAATAATATATTTACGAAAAATGTGTCGATTTGGTAGAATATAACATATCCCGAAAAAGTCACATAACGCAAGATGTCTGGCCCTCTAACTGTTGTGCAATCGCTTATGTGGTCTTTCCCAAAACGTTTGAAGAGCCCTGGTCTATATGAAGTGGATAGACAGTCACAGACGCGTCGACAAGGGCGTCACTGTTGGGAAATGCAGGATGAACCATTTGCTTTTAGCCGACGAATTGATGCTACATGCAAGAATCTTCGCAACAGGGTCTTCAGCTTGCATCTGATCGTTTTTCGGCTGCGTGTGACCAAGAAGGAACGAAAATTAGCTCTGAAAAGATTGAGGTATTAAGTCTCTTAAGACGCCCAAGGCAGTGTTTACTGCAAGTGAGCGGAAATACACTGCAGCAGGTGGAGACGTTAAAGTACCTTAGGGTGGTATTCACGAGTGACGAAAGTCGGAACAAAGGGTTGATACACGGATTGGTAAAGCAAACGCAGTTCTGCGTGAGACTTATTGCTCCGTGGTGACGAAAAGGGAGCTTTCAAAGAACGCAAAGCTTTTAGTTTTCAAATGTTTTTTTTTCCGATCCTCACCTGTGGTCATGAATCTTAGGTGACGACTGAAAGAATACTGTCAAAAAGAACAAACAGCAGAGATGGGATATTTGCGAAGAGTTCTCGGTGTCACCACTTCGTGACGAAGAGCGCAGGTCTGAAATCCGTAAAGTCCGGGATGTCAAGACACTTCTCCGAATCGAGAGATTCCAGCTATGTTAGTCCGGCCATGTGTCCAGAATGTCCCGGGAAAGATTGGCGAAGTAAGCCCTTCAGGCTACAGTCTACACCCACGGAAAAGCGGCCCAAAGTACATCTCCAACCTTGCTTGGTCCCGTCTTGGTGTGGAGCCAGCAGAACTATCTGTGATTGCTGTTGATCGTGAGCAGGAACGGATTTAGGGAGCGCAGGGTACTCGGCCATCTTAGTTTTGGCGGCCCCAAGCAGGTGTGACCTATTTGACCGTTTGTCTGAAAAACGTGAAAGTATGCCGTTCTTATGTGTAGTGCACCCTCAAAATCTATGTTTTGTTGTGCCGACTTTGGTTCTACATTTGCCTTTGATGTTCAACAGAAATTAAAGCCTTTCCTACATTCTTCTAAACAACAAATGGCATTGCGATCTTTTCTTGGAATTCATAGCTCTTTCGTGTAGTTCAGATGTTCTCTTCGTTAAATTTCCGTGATGTCTAGTATTTTTTGTACGTTTGTTTTTCGGATACACCCATTTTCATGTGGAACCCTGTTGCCGCCCTCGAAAATATCGTCTACCTGTCGATCTGATTGCCCGTACGTAAACTCCTTTTTTATAATGATAATAGCCACATATTTTACGAAACAAACAAGCACAATCCATTCAGTGGACACAGAGCTGATTTATGCCGTTTCAAAGTTGTCATTTTCCACGAAATTCAAAATATAGTGTTTTAATGATCTATGCCAAGGCTTCTCAAACTTTTTTGTTCTGCGGCCCCATTTTGAAAAAAGGTTTTTCTATTGCAGCCCCCTTGATGGACTGCCTAGATGTTAATGATACATTTAAACGTCAAATTACAAATCTCAAGATTCATTTTTGTCAATGGCGAAATCCTACAATGCACACAATCCAAGAAAGTAACTGCACGGTATTAAAACTACCAGGTAATGGAAACAGTAAGGCGAAAAATAATTAACAAAAAACAATTCAGTGTATAGAAGTTATCAAGTACAAGTAATGGAATGGATGCACTTGATAATTTTTACACAGATCAATCATTTGTAGACTGATACACGACAACGAAGGACATTCCTAACATGTTTCAAAAAGGATCGGTTTTTGGCCTTGATGATTATCAATTTTTAGAATACCGCTTCACACAAATATCTTGTGCAAAAGTCTGAGAGTTTATGAATGGCAAAAAAAGTAGAAATGACTGAACATTCATTTTTGTTCTTATCAAAAAATGTTTTGAAAATTCCAGTTGCAAACGTTTGTCGTTTAATAACTCCGCAAACTCATCCTGCGCATGGCAGGTGTGTGTCCTCCTGAAGTTTCGATTGTGTGTGGTTTGTGGATGCAACTTCTCCTGAATCAAAGTCAAAAGTGCTTCTGAAACTGTGTATGAAGCTTTCAACTTTAGTTTCAAACTACTCGGTGTGCTCTCAAAACAGTTAGCCTAGTCCTAGAGTAGACCTAGAAACTAAAGAGAAGCATGCCTTTGGGCCGCATTGAATGCAGTAAGGTCAATATCGGTCAGTATGCTAAAATAATCATGGTGTAACAACGCATAACTTGTTCTGCCTGGTGTTTATTATCATTCGACAGCTCAGGCAGGCATCATATTAAACAACTGACAACATAAAGTAAGATATTGCCCCTAAAAATAAAAATAGAGTAGAAATAGATTTCACTGGAGGCCTACTTTCAATTTTCTTGTAAATTTTACAAAAATTATTGTATCTGATTTGTCAAGACAATTGGTTTAGCGACCCATTAGGGGCCACGACGCATAGTTTGAGAAGCCCTGCTCTATGCCATAAAGGGCGATGGTTAACAGCATGACGACAAGTTCTGCACAGCAGCAAAGTATTGTCGCAACATCCTCAGCTAACCATATGAAGTAAGCCCAAATCTAGACACGTCTTTCCCAGTAAAGCTCATGAGAGACTATTCTAGCTGATTTAACTAATATATGGAGCTTCCACAAGCAACCTCTGTATGCGCGAAATCTATTAAAAACGACCAAACGTAGGATCCAATACTGACAATATTGTTTTTCATCGAAGTTTTGCAGTCTCTAGCGGTCTTGCGTTGTTGCGAGTTTTTTGTCAGTGGAAAACTGAACATCAATTAAGTACCATTTTTTTCGTTTTCATTCTTTTTTTGTAACCACTTTCTTGAAGACGGCCTGCATCTCTCTCACGCCCAGGTGCACAATATTGTCGTGTTGCTACTGTACTGATAAGAGTCAAGAGTAGACATTTGCATTTCCGCTCGTTTCAAGGTAAATTGTGAAGTTACGCCTCCGCGCAGTTTCGTAAACTTTTACTTAATACTGAGTCGTCATTTGAAAAAGGGTTGCGCGGGGCCCCCAAAAGCGCGGAGCCCTAGGCCACGGCCTATGCGTAAATCCTTCAATGAACGTGAGGTATGTCGGGTCCTCCTAGGGCTGCAGCTCCAGCGTCTCTCCCTAAAGGGAAAGCGGGCACGAAAATGAGCAAACGAATGAGTGTGTTTATTGAACCTTTCTAGTTATGAAATTGTCTTTAGTTTGTTTGCCAAAAGTGAGTGTCGTATTCAAATAATTAAGCATAATTGGACGAAAACTTGCGTTTTTGTGAAAATAAGCTAGAAGTATCAGATATAAAAGGCAAAATGGTGTTGACACCCTTGCGCCACCACGACACCCATTTAAAAACCTTAAAAAACACTGCGCCGAATAAATGTATCTGTTTCTGTATCAAAAAATTATAGCTCAGGTCTTCAAAAAACATGGTTGAAAACACTTTTCCATCAGCAGAACTGCAACGATTCGGTCAAAAAGTTCACTTGCATTAAAAGCATCCAAGGTGTTGGCTTTTTGCTTTTTCCATGACGACATAAAAATATTTATGGCGCGTTTAGTGGCACGTAGAGCACGTAAAAGTGATGAGTGGCAAGTGAAATAGAACAGCAACGACCTTCTGGCCATTACTTCAGCTAGCACAAAAGGATGAAGTTTGTCTCAAGTTTATATAAATCGCCGGCAACGCTTCCGCAAATATGATTATCAAATCGCGTTTTTTTCATCATACGAGTTTCACTCAAACGTTTTAGTTTACTTCGAAAGGATAATGGTGTTTTCGTATGGAGGCACTTTCCAAAAACAGCTGCACGCCTAACAGACCGTAAAAGCAACACGAAAACGCTTGAAGCAAAATCAATGTCATTTCGAATCGAAGTTAGCTGCGAGAGAGATCCTTAAATAAGCGCATTGGTTCAGCAGTGAGTATATATTACGGGTCTAGTGACAAATACCACCTACCGAACTTCGAGAAAAGCGACGTCACTGATGACGTCACCATGGCATATAGTTATTTGGGGACGTCACATGCCAAATTTCGTGACGATAGCATCACAGCTAAAGAAAGATACCGTATTAATTCGATGGTAAGCCGCGGCTTATAAAGTTTTTTTCGTCATTTCATGCCGGCAATAATCAAGGGTGGTTTACAATCCAGGGTGGCTAACATTCGAGTAAATACGGTATTGACATCAGAAAATCGACGGAAACGACCATTATGCAAACCTTCAGCAGACCTCTCACGCCGTACCGCACTTAAATGTAATTGTTTTGTCCGGTGCAGCCCAATCATTTAAATTGCAAAAAAGCACAAAACGGTAGCATTTAAACCTTCTAAATCCCGATCGGGCCCCTTTTTGGACCCGAGTTTTCAACTTTTTGCAACTCCATAACTCGCCAGTGATTGAGCTAGAGAGCTGCTCAAACCTCTACGGATTCGGTAAGTCTTCTACTTTACTTTGAAAAAAAGTTTTCGTTTTGGGTTTGGGGTTCTATGTGGGTGACGTCATAATGAGGGCATGGCTTCACGATTTTATGGCTGAGGTTATTTGGCTCTGGGCGCCAACCCAAAGGGCCATTTTTTTGGCTTAAGTTTTTTTGGAATCTAGGCTGTCATCCGAATCTTTAGAGCCTTGATTGGCTCTCTAGCATATCTAGAGCCAAAATTATGGCTTAAACAACAAAAATTGGGTAAAATTCTACTCCCGCAAACGCTGACCCTAGGTATATTATACTCATATTATATATGCCATAAGTCGCCAGCAGATTGAGCTAGAGAGTTGTTCAAACCCTCTAAAGATGGGGAGAGTCTTGTAGTTTGCAATACAAAAATTGTTTCAGTTTTTGATGTCGTTTTTTTGTTTATGTTCACATGATGGGAGTATGTTTATGCATATCCGGTTTACATTCCGATGACGCCATCATCCCCTGGGAGCCGACCAAACGAGCCGATTTTGTGGCTCAAAGTTTTATTGGATTCTAGGCTATAATACTAGTGTTTAGAGACCTTGATCGACTTTCTAGCGTTTCTGATTCTAAAATTATAGCCCAACTTCCGGAAATTAATTAAGGAAATCCCCGAAAATTACTCGGCAATTTCCTGAAATATTTGGAATTTTTTTGGCATAACTACTAAACACAGTCTAGGGCTTCTAAACACAAAAATTGAAGAGTTAGAACTTTTGAAACTCTTGCAAATTTATTTAAAAATAACAACGAAAACCTAGAACTTTTAAACTCCTTTCAAAAATTGATTTTTAATCAGCAAAGCGTCGCCCCCCAAAAGATGCTGCCCGGGCACCGCAGTCCCAGGCCCCCCTTGCTACGCCGCTGGTACCTATGGATGTTAAATGTTTGTACCCATGGTTGTTTAGATTGCACCCATGGCTCTTTAGTGATTGTACCAACTTAGTAATTTCAGCGATGGTTGTTCGAATTTTTCAAAGTGGGTTCCTGCCTCAGATCGAACCCCCGAAGCGGGAGGGGAAGTCCAACTACGCTGTTGACCAGTACTTCTAGGAGGCTTTGCGAGTACTGAACTCAAAGCTCCCCAAAGTATGGATGTCAGTGGAGTACCCCTCGTGCTATTGGACTATGCTTGGTTTTCACACAGCTTTTTTTCTCAGGCCCCACGAACTCCCAAACAACCAAATGTTCATGACTTCCAGTTTTTTCCTCTCTGACTGTTCGAGCGTTTCGAAAAAGAAACAAAAATATTTTTGAAAACCATTGGATACAAGGTAAATATGATGGTGGCGAATACAAAATGCTTATCTAACTGAGACTCACCCAAGGCTCAGTTTTCTGTCTATTTTTATAAACTTCTAAGTCTAAATTGTACTAAAATTTAATCCCACATTCCGATGCAGTTGACTGATCTCGATACTTACGTCGGCGTTACTGTGAGTAAGACCTAAAAGAAATTCAAATTTTTAGTGGAAGCCTTTCTATTGCAAGCTCAGCTCAGCTTCCTTTCTACTGCCAGCTCAGCTGTTGGCTCATGATACCTGTAAAGCAGAGGTTATGTTTTTCGCTATCGGTTTAAAGTACTCGTATCATACGAAGCGGCTTTGAAGCATTCGTATCATATGTAGTTTGCCTTGTGTGGCGGTCAGAAATGCTCGCACATGCATCACCATTCATTGACCGCCCGCGCGTTTGAAACAGGTTCAAACTTTGAACTACTGCAGTGGCGGATCCAGACCAGGCGTTTGAGGGGGAGGTCAAATAAGGGGGCGCCAAAAAGTCTTCACTTGTTTAAATGCCCCAGATTCTCTGTGACAATCGTTGGGTATCGCACAAAAGTTGTTACCTTTTATAGGCCAAGAAAATGGCAATTTTGTTGGTCAAAACTATGTGATCTTTCAGGGAAACACCACAGTTTAAAATCGCCTTGTATCGTTAATTTGCAAAAAGCTTGAAGCTGTCCAAAAAGATAGGTCCCATTTTTCACAAGCTACACATAACTGAGAACGCTGTGTGTGTCCCAGATACTCTTTTATATCTGCAATAAGTGTTTGAAAGATATACATTGAAGCAGTGGTCCCCAGCCCGTTTGTAACCGCAGACCGGTCAATGCTTGACAATCTTGCCGCGGCCCGGGAGTACTCTCGCTCTGGAAAGAAATCGAACAGAGTCTGAAAANCTTGCTTTGCCCCTTGTCACCTTCTGCAAACATTATGAGGATNGTTTNTTAAACTATGAATAGGTTTTTGCACAACCATAAATAGCTACATGCTTTTTAATGGTAAAATCTGACTCCTCCATGAATGCAATGCTTTCGTTTGCGTGTATTTTTCTTTTTGCGAATTATGTGCTTTGTACATTTTCTTTTGGCGTTGCAACACTTATATGTATTTATGCATTGTGGCACTGTCTTTTTATTATCGCGAACAAAATAGTCACAGTTACCGAATACATTATTTTATTCAACGTTTCGGCATATTTGTAAGCCACCATCAGCAATAAACGAAATGCAGCAGTTAGAAATAAAAACATTTCCCAGAAAAAACACAAATTGCATTTTTGTTTTTTTTCTTTCTAACTGTTGCATTTCATTTATTCCTCCTCATGATGGCTTACGAATAAGCCGAAACGTTAAATAAAATACTGTACCGGTATTCGATAACTGTGGCTATTTTGTTCGCAATAAGAATATACAGCAACTTCGTGCATTGTTTACCAAAGCACTGTCTTTGTTTTAACAAATTTTTGGGGAGCCTCGACTAGATAACTTCAGGTTTTTTCGGCATCCTGGTTGCGAATACGTTTTAGCAGTGTTTGCTTTCGCGTTGCAATGTTGTATCGTAACAAATAAACTTATATAAAACGAAATCAGATGCTGTATCGACCCATATTCTGCTGTACCAAATAAAAATTTTCCAACATACTGTAGGCCTGCAGTATTTCTGAAATTGCGTTACCGCGATTTAGTCGCGTTTCGTACAAAAAATTGAGTGGTTGAGCAGGAGATGAGAAGTTGGTCATTGACTTGGTGCAAGCTACAAAATTCACATTTCCCGCTGTGACGTGCTGGAAAAACATTGTCCGACCATTTTCAATGCCCTTGTGATGCAATAAACACCTTCCAGCAGGGCAAAGTGTCAGCATTTATTGCCTCAAGTTTTTTAGGATGTTTGTCTCTACGCGTATCTAGGCGTAGCCAGCCCACAAATTTGGGGCGGGGAAATGTTTTGACTTTAAGCGAGCAATGGTATTTTGTTTTCGACACCGTCTCTCAAAGCACAAAATGGCAAGAAACGCTAGAAATTTTGGGGGTAATGGCCCTGTCTACGCCTCTACGCGTGCCCCATAAGCGTTTTTTCGGGGGGAAGAGTTGTGCTTGTTTTCGAAATAAGTACAATTATTTCAACCTTCAAGTTATTTTCAATGGTCAAATGACTTGATCAATAGCATTTTGTTTTAAATAGTTTGTGGATGATAGATTGCCACTGAATTTCGGGTATTTTTGTTAAGAAATTTCGCCATTTTGAGTAGACAATCGTGATGTGTGATAAAATCGGAAAATTTCCGAAAACAAACAAATTTTCAAGTCCGAACGTCATGAACTTCTATTCCATGCACATCTGTAATTTTCGATCACAATACGGCATGAGTCTTGTACAGACTGCCAACAAAGGTTACTGGCAGCATTTCGTTTTTTTCGTGTATTTTTTGTGTCACTTTTATGCCTACCCCACGCGTTTTTTTTGGCGCGGACCTGTGTTTGTTTTGCTAATAATAAAACTTTTTTCGACAATCGACAAGTTACTTTTTTTTTAAGGTAGATAAGTTTGAGAACAACCACTGAATTGTTGTGAAGGCCGATTAAAGCTCCGGCAACGTCCCAGTAATCCTGGGTAATGGTGAGGATGCGATTTGGCCAAAATGTCTGTGGGTGTTAACCGTGTTTGTTAAAAAAAGTTACGTGAGCAGTTNCGTATTCACCGCTATGCAGTCAATACACATCTGGATGAATTTGACCCTGAGCCACCCACTAACAAATCCCGGATCCGCCTGTGCTAAGGTATGCTGCGCGCTAGTGTTAGACCCTGTTTTGGATATCCGCATATTAGAATAACACAGTGTATGAAATGTATTCCCAGGCCCGTAACCAGCTTGGGAAAACAGGAGGGACGAAGAGTTTTCTGACAGGGGTCCAAATTTTGTAAACTATGTCCAACACATTTTTCCAGGGGGAGAAAAATTTTGCAGGGGACTGAAC
>JGI24159J19872_10013375_pt1 | contig 10666 bp, 11 predicted proteins | sample Ectturendosymbi4_FD_19872 | JGI IMG/M metagenome (IMG submission 19872)
TTTTTATTTCGTTTTGAACTCATGTTTTGTGCTTCACCTGTGCTGTTGAATTTGACAGTCATCAAATGTAGGCTGGGCTTGATTAAGTGACTGCTTTAGCCGTCTTTTGCCCAACCTGTGCTGTTTGTTTTAAGCTTTGTTGATTGAAATGTGTTCTATTGCTGTGTACTTACAGCGCAAACATGACTTGACTTGCTAGCAGGTTGCATTATTGTTATATAGGGATATGTAAATTTCGATCATTCGCTTGTGGTGACTGTCACAGCGACTTGCTATCATGGGCGCCATCTACCGGTGGCTGCTATAATTACACGTGGCGTCATCTCCAGGCCGCCATAGCAACCTCAAAAACCAGGCCGCTAAGTTGAACGACTGACTCGCGCTCCTGCAACAACGAGGTTGACTCCTCAACTTGCAGGGCACCCTTGGACTGTATTCAACATCAGTTCTTGACATTGTGTACAGTCACGACCAACAGAAAGCAGGTTCACGACAATCCATATACACAGTAAGAGCAAGATGAACAAGTAGCAACAAAGTGATTTCATAAGGTAAACTATATAACAAAGGTGGCTATGGATCCGGAGTGCCGGAGTCGACTCCGGAAGGATTCTGCGTTTCTCTTTCGGACCCGGATCCGGAGTCAAATTTTTGTGAAAAATCGGACCCGGAGTCAGTTTTCAATTTCCAAAGTAGCAGGGAGGGTCACGTGGTCATTTCATAAATAAAAACATGGGTAAATTTAGGTTCGATCAATGATAGTAGCCGGAGTCTGAACAGGAGTCGGATTCTCAAATTAGAAAAATTACCGAACCGGACCCGGATCCGGATTCAAAAATTTTGGAATAGGAGCGGAGTCGTAGTATGAAAATGTGACTCCGGCCACCTCTGCTATGTAAGAATAGTGCAACCTTGTATCGTTAGAGCATATTCAGACAGTGATCACGGCAGAGTGAACGAACCGGGTGATCTACTAATACTATGGTAATATTTAGCAAGTTTTGTTGCAGTAAAATCGTGAGAAATTTGCAGTAATTTTAAACAAAACTTGCAGTAAGAGTTGCATTTATGCACAGACATTTTAAACGACAGTGATTTATTCAAGCGATTTATTTGCATATAATGCTAAATATTTCCAAACATTATCTGGCGAGAAATGACGATGGTTTGCCAACGCTTTGCGCAGCATGCTAAAACTTTGCTCCACAGTGCATGAAGTTGCTTGGCAATTTAACAATTTCGCGTACAGTTCTGGACCGATGTTTGGCCGGGTCATTTCTACAATTGCTTTTACGTCACTATTCAGTTCGAATTGGTCATCAAAGAGAACAGAACTGTATTGAAACAGTTGTTTTTTTAAATCACACTTTTACATTCTGCTCAATACTTGATAAACGTTGCGCATGTAACAGAGAAAAAATTTGCAATATAAAATTCCTGGGACCAGCTTAAAACATCGTACTACATAAATTCTGAGTATTTAGGAAGCTGTAAAGAAAGTTGCAAAAACTTGCTCTAGTTGTAATGAATGGTTGAATGTGGTGACTAGTGGAAGCAAAGAGTGAACTCAGTGAGTGATCTCTATTGCTGCTGGTTGCTTTCCTATCAGTTGAGTGCCTCGAATTACCATCTTTCTCCCGTGCTTGCCTCAGACGTTCAAGGCGATGCAGATACCGGTAACATTGCCAAGCCGGAGTGAGGCTCTCGCCAATAAGTGCTCTCACCACTTTGTTAGTAAACAACTCTCCAGAAGCAATTTAATTAAATGTAGAGCAAATCACCAATGCAAGTGAACGTGATTGCAGAGAAACGCTGCGTGAAACGACACGGTAATAATAATGTTGAAGATTGAACAACAGCGTTGAACATTCGCAAGAGTGACAGAAAACAGCGAATCATTGTGATGTAGTTGTTTAGAAAAAAGTAAGTTGCATTGAATTTGCACGGAACACGCCTGAAATCACTCTTTAGCACCGCAAAACACACTAAAGCACATCGCACAACACACTAAAGCACTAATACATCCACAAGACAGAGGGTGGCTCAAGTCAAGTCAACAAACATCGCGGTTCGAGTCGATTCATTGACTCGAGTCACGCAATCACTGGCATAAGCTCAAGAAGTGTCAAACGTTTTTTTAGTCAATCTTTTCCAGCGCTTTAGGGCTGTTTTCAAGTGATTACAAACAACTAACTCTACTGATGTATTCCAATAAAATGTCAAAATTAAAAGAAAATCATGTAAAACATTTAAAAAAGTTTTTGCAATCAGAGGTATTTTTATTCAACAAGGAACTACATTTAATGTTGCAACAAGCAGCAAAACGAGCCAAACGAGAAGTGTTCCGTTGACACTCGTCGCACGTCCTGTGGTTTCTGTCGTCATATCCACTGTTGACGCTTTCACTGTTGTTTCTGTGGCAGTTGACGTCATGTTGACATAGAAACCGGTTGAATCCCAGAAGCCGCAAAGATCTTTGCGGAAATCCGTTTCAACAACGCTGCGTGGCGCTTGTATTCGGATGTTTGACCAAGCAGCAACTCCTTCTTGTTTCTGCGCCACATTCAAAATTTATTTTTGGAAAAGAAGAGAGAGTGAACTTTTGCACTGCAAAGCGTCATAAGAGGCTGCACAAAATTCTTGTGCTTTTGATTTTATTTTTATTTTGTAGTTCCCAGTTATGTTGTTTCACTGTCATGATTTTCATTTCTAAATCTAGATCAGCCATGAAGCTCGGACAACAAGGAATTTTTTAATCTGTTGCTACAAATTTAAATGAAAACTTTTTGGCAAAAATTACTGCCATGAAAATGTATTTGACTAAAGAGTCACTGCCAGTAAAGTGGGAGAGCCCTGAATATAAAAAAAAAACAGCAAACAATCTGAAAATCTAAAGTTTTCATCGAGTAGTTTTGCATTTTCAAGTAACATCTCTTCCAAGTAATCTAGAAAAGCAATACAGCTGGTGAGCAAGTGGTGGCTCATGATGCAGAATTTTCAGGCTAAGATCAGCCACAAACTCATCACTCAACATTACAATCGTTTTATTTACTTTGCAATTATGTCCACACAGAGAAGAGGCAATTCGGAATGGCTTTGTAGAGAATATTAACTATTAAGCGATGTAAAGCTCAAACGGTCAGTCCGTAAAACAACTGTAAATCTGTAAAAAATCTGTGAAGATAAGAAACTACAAAGGTGAAAAATGAACAGATAAAAATCCGAAAAACGCCACATCGTTTTTTTTCTTAAAGCTAAAAAATTTTAAACGTGATTTAAATTGTTTGATTCTATTTGAACAAGGATCGAGGATGCGTAATTTTACGTTAAATCGATTTCCTATTTGATATTTGCTGATCGATTCCTTCCTTACCCCCATTGTGGAGAGTAGTTACAGTACTTAAATTGTCACTATCGGCTTATAGAATATCAACGACCACACAACATTTTTGTTTCATGGTGAAAACCGAATTTTGTGTTTTGCTGAACCATGCCGGTCCACGCCAGTCGAATGACTGGTGCGAAAAGATTTTCTGTCTTAAACCTTCTTGTGAGATATCTTGTCACTTCAGTCAATTTTTGAAAATGATAAATCCTAATGCATTAGAATCAACATGATCAAACACAATAGCATATCGAATCTTGAAAATGTGGGCAGTTTTTCTTCTATTTAAACTCTTTTGATGACGTTTTGTGGCTTTATTTGTTACAACTTCAAAATCGTTTCTGTCCGGGGCAGTTACAGCCTGAAAAACATACCTGGTGGTGAAATAAGGTTATTAAAAGCAGCTTACGTGGTTCATTCAACTCTAACTATTGGTCTTAAGAATAAGACACAGTTGTTAATTAAATGTTCTGCGAAAAGTTCTCAATTTTCTTTGAAAAACAATTTTTAAAAATGTATCGGTGTTTTGAAAAAGTCTTTTTTACGGTTCATGGTTAAAAATTATGGAAAGCATTTTCCAATTTAAATGAAGTTGAAGCCAATGACGTTCCACTGCTGCAGTTCTGAAATAAAATTTTGGTTACAACTTATTATGGAAGGATATACCGTTCACTAGATTTCATGCTCACGTTATCAACATAGGAAGGCCAAATATTTGGATCTGAAGAAGGAAAACCGTTGCGAGCAAAACTTCCAAAAAAGTTGGCGAACATTTCAGAGACCGAAGTGTCATTTTCATTGAACTCATATCTGAAAATAAAAAGACAAACTTGAAAAAATTTATTTTAGAGCAACGCTCGTGATCTCACAAATGAGTTTTTGTTTGTTTTATATAAATCTTTTCCGAATAGAACGATTCAAAATTCAAGACCTCATGATGGGCAGCAACAGCAAAACCATTTTTCGTTGTTTATTTTTCATGATGATACAGAAACCAACATCTAAGAATTCATAAACTCTTTTTCTTCTTCAGCGCGCTTCGCCAGAAATCTGCCAAGTTATGATCCATCCTTGTTTCTGATGCAACGTTTCAAGACTTCCACGTTTAAGTCTTGTTATCCACATTCTTTCACAACAAACAACAACGCGTTTCTCCATTGTTTTTCTTAGAAGCCCAGTATAAAGGTATAGTCGTAATAAACTATTTTCAAAGTGCGTCCTTTGAAGAAAATCTAACAATGCATATCAGTTGCAGGAAAGAGGCTCAAATGCATTCAAGTTCACCGCATGGACTGATCACTTTTTAGAGCAATACATTTCACTTATCCTGAACAAAATACAGTGAATTCTAGTATTTTGTAATTCTGTTTATTTTTTATGTATATTTACTTTTTCGTTTTTTCTCTTTCCTGCACACCCCATTCTTTTCGGCATTGAAGTACACTCCATAATTTTTTCTGTATAACTCTGTTTTTCTTCTGTACCTCATTAATTAGTTTTTGTTACTTTTTGTGCTTTTTTATTTTTATATTTTGCTTAAACATATTCCTAACCACACCATATTCCTTTAACTAAATTCGATCCATTCATCTGTGTACATAAGCATGCGTTTTCACCTGTACATTTTCTTCACCATGTTCTGTGTTTGTTTTTTTTTCCTTAATTGTGCTTATTTGATCTCCAGCAGTTGTTTTTCAACACTTTTCAAAAAGTGATAAACAGGGTTGGTTGACTAGATGACCGCCACGGTCTTTCGCCAGTCCTATATGACACAGCACCCCTCTTTGTTTACACTGATCAGCTATTAGGCCATTGTATTTTCATTTGCTCTAATGTTCACTGATGATTGGTTTGCTTAGTGCAATGGCTTTTTGTAGTGCTTCTGCTTATTGGTTGAGTCATATGAAATAATAAGCCATCATTACCATTACCAATAAAACAATATACAAAAGCTTCTGCACTGACCTTCCTAACGTCTACTGACCAAACCTACTTACCCAAGATCTGGTCCAGTTTGAAAAACAAAGATGGTATCTACGCCGTGGTAAGCATAACCACATCTTTCAGGATAGTTGCTATGATAATCTTCACAGCTCTTACCAGTAGGAGCGTGGTTCATGGCATAGAGATACACTGGTGTCTGCGATTTAGTGTTAGTTGATGTTTGAGAAATGAATCTGGAACATAAATATATTGGCACAAATTTATTTTCGTGACATTTATCAGAAACCAAGTTGACATAGTTATAGCTGGTTTTCGAATTTGTGAGCAGTGTTAGCAACTGAGATGACCTTACAGTAAATGTTTTACTTTGAAAAAAATCTTAATTTATAAAGTTTTAATGTTTTCTGCTGCAGAAGTGCTTCCCAGATTTCGTGACTCGATTATTGATTTAAGTCATTGCGAGAAGACCAACGAAATTTACCTTTTCATGGCAAAACTGACTTATCTGCTTAACTGCTCGACGACCATACCTTGCCAATGCACGCGAAGGGCAAACAAAGAAGATGTCAGATGCTTCTTGCGCCAAAGCATCGCTATAGTCCAACCGACTTGCGTTGGTGGGTTGTGCCAGGTATTTATACTGTTCAGCGACAATTGATCCATAGTAATCTCCCAGTAAAACATCATTGATTGCCTGAACACATAAAGAGTTAAGGCATTTNTNACGCAGATTGCTTCTTCCTGCAATTCTAGAAAATGTTTTTCGAAAAGGTAGCCCATNAAAGGCAAAAAATATAGAGTAAAAGAATTTGAAATCCAATTCTCCACCTTTTAACTTCCAATAAACAAACTTTTGCAATTCATACAAAGCATGACGTACATGTCACGTTGCTTTGCAATCTAGTGACGTCATAATTTTGTGAAACCGCTCTGTGCGAAAGGTGCTGGAGCTTGCTCATCAGCAACGTTCTTAAAAGAAAACAGCGGTTTGGTTCAAACATCGGTTAACAAAGTAAAACAAACACGAACCAGCGACCGAAGTGTCGTCGAACAAGAAGATCAGAAAACTTCAGAAATGAATCAATAATGGCGATGGATTTTTTAACGGAATAGTAGAGTTCGCTTCTACGGGGAGTTAGAGACATGAACGCCACAGGACGACCAGCCTGCTGGTTCAACGTAGTGGAAATCGTTGTTTTTGAAGCGTCACATTCAATAACGAACGCTTTTGTTGATACAGGCATCAGCTTCGTCTCTTTCTGGGCATGGAATTCACTTAAGGCTTAATGCTGCAACGGAAAGGACAAAACTTCTTTAAACAGTTTAATTTTGTTGGGTAAATGGGCCATCCACTTGTCATAACCTGCAAACACACCCACACACTTTTTTAACAACCGAACGTGTGTTGGAGGAGGAAGATCTTGTAATGGGCGGAGTCTTTCAGGATCCGCTTAATCTTCCCGTGCCCCACGCAGTAACCGAGAACACAGACTTCTGTTTTGTCATCTTTTAGGGCGGGGTCCCAGTGACGGATAGCATCGAGACAGCGCTTCACGTGTTCGTCACGCTCTTATCGCGAACACTTTCTCGTTCATATGACTCCGAGCACTTCCAGAATCTGATTCTGCCGACAGTTCGTGACCACTGATGATGTCTTTTACTGTGGCGTACGACAGACAAGCAGGGTTTGGTTGTACCAAGCACAGAGGCGGAGCGCATGATGACATGATAACAGTGTCGGCCAGGCTGGGAACATTCTTTCGTCTTGCACACTTTCGCTAAATGTCCTATACGCATCATCTAGGGCAAGGGTCCCCAACCTTTCTCTGACCATGCACCCGCATTCAGCATTTCGACAAATGAACATGTACCCTTAAAAGTTAAAGACGAGGCGAGTGCAGGTCCGTGCCAAAGTAGAAGATGTTTGATACTCGTTTCATCGACTTTCCTAAATATTCATCATGACTAATCATAGATATATCAAACAATAAGTATATACGGTAATGATTTTTGAAAATAATACTCACTGACATATGCATAAATATTTGGATATAAATAATATATAAATATATTTTCCCTTCTATTGCTGACCTTAAATATACCCGTTCAGATAAGCAAATATACCCCAAGGGTACATGTACCCCCGGTTGGCAACCCTTGATCTAGGGATAGCTCTTGTTTCTCAAGAATACGTTGTGGAACCACCTTCGACGACAGCATATTGACAAAGGCATCCCTCATCGTTTCCTGTCTATATTCCTCGGCATTAATCGAACGGAAGTTGCAGTTCTTGCACAGACCATGCAACCTTTGCAAGAAATCATCCAAACTTTGACCCAGGTGTTGCTTGGCAGTATCCAGAAGATGACGAGCGAATGCAGAGTTCGGTTTCTTGGCATACAACCTTTGCAGAATATCTGTCGCTGTGTGACACACAGCACAGTCTTCGATGTGCGTGCAAACCTCATAACTAATGCAGTTAGTTGTTAACGCTTTCAGTTTTTCTCTCGACTGTTCTGCACCTTCACGTTCGTGGAATGCAAGGATATCATTCTCGAAAGTCTTCTTCCAGTGCTTCCATTCTTTGGGTGCAGAGCGAGTACTCTCGGGTTTCAGCAGCTGATCCATTATATACGTTTCTTGAATTCATGTTATGATACAGGTATCGGCCAATTTTATTTGGCTTTAAGAAGTTTATAACAAAGCGTAAGGTTACGAATAATTAAAGCAACTGAGTAGTTCATACAATGCTCACCAGGCAGCGATCAGAACCCATCTGATCGCGACACACTGAATCACTAGCAGTGCGGAGACGGTAAAATACAATGACGACAAAAGCGCAATCCACGTTAATTGCATGCTTACGACGAACACGAAACCAAATTGTCTTTTTCACAACACATATCATGTTGTTTTTCAACCTGGCGACATCGTGATTTTACGACACCGCACTGCGCCAATGGTGCTGGAGCTTGTTCTGTTTGTTATAAACGTTCTTTAACTTTGTAGATCGTAAAAAGTGAACTACAAGAAACCTGCCACTCAAAGTGTTTTATCAGATAAATGGAGAAAAAGGAAAAATCTATTCGAATTAAGATTGTTGCCCGTCAGTGCAAGAATGTTTTCGAGGTAACTCAAGGTGGTAAAACAACAAAAATGCATATTTTTTACCATAAACATCTCTTCACCGATGATCACATTGCTTAGGAAAGTTTTAATATCTTCCAACTCCTGTGTAGTTGTTCCCATCAACACTTCTTTGTGCGTTTGCCATTTTCCATCACGAAATAAGTTTAAAGCTTGGTCAGTGAACTCTGCACCATCCGTGATTGGTCGGTAAGGTTCAATTGTTGTCAGAACATCACTGTCAGCCAACGCCATAGCCATGACTTTTGTTCTTGCATTCACTATGTCCTTAGGGCTCGTAGACCTAAATGGAAGCAATCTGAGTTGATTTTTCACGAGCAAATTCATCTAAAAATTGTAGCTATTATGAAAATCTCACTAACCAATCCGCACGTAGACCAGGTTACTTTAAGAGATCTGATGTCATTATTCTTACGTCAGGCACTCGATAGGCTCGGAGGAACAGTTGAGAGCTGTCAACAGTTTATTCGTCACCAATTTTGCTTCATCGGGACTGGGGTAAGTGTAAACTGCTGGGTTGCTCTCCATCAGGGCTCGTTTGAAAAGAGGTTCACTCTTCATTGAAATCAAGTGAAGCGTGACCGACTGTGCTCCGGCGCTCAACCCGAACAGAGTCACCTACGAAACAATAGTGATTGATGCGAAACAATAGTGATTGATGCGAAACAATAGTGATTGATGCGAAACAATAGTGATTGATGCGAAACAATGGTGATTGATGCGAAACAATAGTCGCTGAGTTAAGAACAACAAATGAGATGACAACTGGACATGATTAAACGAGATATTAAGATTCACAAGTCATTAAATTTGTACATACTGCTAGTCGTTGCTGGCAGATGAACCAAAATGGAGTCTGTGGCGAAACGTTACACCGCGCAACCACTTGACACGCATAATAAGATATAAATGCAGCACCTCTACGGAATAAAGCAGTCACCTCTTCTTTGTTTCCCCCAAACTTGTGTATGTTGTCGTGCACCCACTGCAGCGCCATCTGCTGGTCTTTGATACCTTGATTTCCTTCAAACTTGGTGTCGCCTTCTTCATAAACGAGAAACCCAAAAGCATCTGCGATTTAATATCGTATATTGTAATACTCTAATGAATTTAAACAGAATTTTGAAACACCTCAAACTTGTCATTGATGTTGTTCGTTAACGTCATTCAAAAGCTTAGGAAACGAAATAAATGTCTAAAATCTAAATATAAGAAGCCATCAGCGTAACCTTTATCGCTTTACTATGCGTTACAAAACAACGATGCAGAAAACTGGTAATCCATCAATGTTATGCTGAGGTTAGCACGTATATTTTTTCGTCAAGAATGGAAAGAGTAATTACGAAAAGAAACAAAACAACATGTTCATAACTGGCCTGCTGTGTAGTTTAAGATTTTTCTAATCGAACATTTTTGGTCAGAACAATGATTTTATTTGAAACCAGCAGTAAGTGTGGATAAAGAATCTATTTGATGGTAGTTTTCTCACTATCTAATTTCACCATTCTTCTTCGATTGTGATGAAACTTAAGCGTGACAACTCTCAAAATACAAACTGATTGTTTAAAGTAGCGTTTCGTAAACACTTGTGCATCACGAACCCCAGAACATCCTAATAAAGGTTACCGACCCTCCAAGAAGAAACGTTGCAGTGGACATTTGAAATTAGGTTTAAATGCTCTCCTGCAGTAAAAAAACACTCTATTTCGTGCCGGTTGCATTAGGGCCGCTCACCGATATATCGAAAAAAAATTTTTTATACAATTTTATCTGCCACCCTCTAAAAATGTGACGAGTTATGAAAAAAAGCATTGTGCAAAATATTTTTTAAATATAACAAGGTTTAGAGGTGGCACAAAGACCTGCTAGATCAAACAAACCATATGTTCAGCGAAGCCCAGCAGTTTGTACCAGAAAGCATTTCATTATTTAGTCACATTGTGTCATTGTTAACGAATAGACGGTGGCAGTAGGCTCGCTCCACGTAATGACCACGTCATTTCCATTAGTGACTGGCAAGTTGCCTCGTGGTGAAAGCCTTAGTAGGGCGGATGACTAACCAACACTTGTTCGCGTCATCCAGATGGTGCTAGTATCAGGGCTGTGGAGTCGGAGTCGAGGAGTCGGAGTCGGAAGGATTTTCAACCTGAGGAGTCGGAGTCGCAGAAAATTTTAACGACTCCGACTCCG
>JGI24159J19872_10013376_pt1 | contig 10666 bp, 5 predicted proteins | sample Ectturendosymbi4_FD_19872 | JGI IMG/M metagenome (IMG submission 19872)
TGCATTTCCCTCAATTCTTTTCCTGACAACTGCCCTACCGCTGCTTCGGCTGCTACTTGTTTTTCATGTGATTTTAGCTATAAATTGAGCATCTCCAGAGACATTATAATATCGAAATTCAGATCACAAAATTCCTAGCCAAACTTCTTACAGAGAGTCACTGGCGTTAGCTTTTTTTAGATTAAAATATCATATGTGACACATTTAAATCATATCAGCGTTTTGACAAAATAATCGATACATTTTCAGCAGCAAAAGCGAGAAAACTTTGTCCTTGGAATTAGATAATTGCAAGTAATGCATCAGATTGCAGTGTTTCTTTTATTTTATGCTGCCACGAACGGACTAGGTGCGAGTGCCTAAGCTGAGTTTGTCCCCAGGCGCGGGAAACACGAGGTACGCCACTGCTTGAAGTGTCGTTTGGCTTTTTGCGAAGTGCTCTCATGTCTGTTGCTGCAACATGATACTGTAGATAAAAATGCTGTTTGAATCTACGTAGTCGCATTTAATTTCGTTCAAACCAGCACGAAAAACTCATGAGACTTACCTTTGTAATGAACTGTCGCTTTTCTGCTACATCCAGGGCCGGATTAAATGAATTCGAGGCCATGGGCAAAGTCGTGACCGCGATGACCCCTAAACGCTTAGCGCAACTGCATAGCAATGTACATGCAGATCAGAAAAAGACTTTCCAGATGAGTTTTTGACAAAACCTGACAAGTAAATTCGTGAAAAAATGTTCATGATGTCACTTAGCTGTCTGTCTAACTAAACTAACCCAAACTATCTGGAAAACCATGCAGCTACATTTACTGAACAGTAAATAAAGCAACTTCTGGACTTCTGGCATATTTTATTCATGAAGTGACCACGAGGTAAGCGAATTCAAGCACGCTAAATGATACGACACGATTGTGTTGAAACACAGCATTTTGTTGAAGCAATGTTTATATTTTGGTCGACCTGTGTGTCTAGGTTTCATTATGAAAAATGGCGTTAAATCCGTTTTATTTTTGAAGTGATAAATTCATCAGCAACTTCAATAATATAAACACAAGCTTATATTACAGTGTTTACCTGCGCACATCAGGTGAGAAAGTATGCATATCGGATGCAGCAGAAAGTGTTCAATCGGTTTCATATCCTCAGATAAGATTATTGTCGGGGTAATATATATAATATTATTGTATCTAATGCCAACTGATGAAACTGGTGAAGCAAGGTTTGTCTGATTGTTTTAATTTCGATGTTTTCTTATGCATACCAACTAAAAAACAAAATTGAATTAGAGGAAGGAGGCATTGGAATTGTATTTTTATGGGATTTTACAGTAGATTCCTCTGCAGTTCAACACTGCACAAAATTTCCTAGTTTAATAACAAATGTAGTAGGCTGCTACAATTTGTGTTGGAAATGGTATACTGCTAGACATCGTACGTAAATCGTGACATTCCCTAGTACTCCAATCGCATATCAGTAATTTTCTCTACTCACTAAAGAGTTCTGTCTCCTGCTTGACACTATTTTCGCTGAAGAATTTTATACTTTCACTAAACGAGGCACCAAAAGTGCATTATTTCTGTTTTCTGCTGCTCATTCGACGTTCTGCTCTTCAACAAAAATCAAATAAGGCTACTTTGCCAAACACCAAAATCTTTTTTCTATTGTAAAACTCGCGTTGTACGTACAATCGCTACGTTTATTGCTTCACAACAATTTTTTNCTTTTCAACATCAGTGATAACTGCTGAAAAAGTTCGCATAATCTGTGGACGTTGCCAAATCACAATTCCCGGTCACTTGAGAGTTTAGGCTTCCGAGCATGCTACAGCGCGTCCGCTCAATCTCCTACCGCCCCGTTTCGAAAACCAAACGTTCTGTGGGGAACTACAGGAAAGTGTTCTTTTTGAGATGACGGATAAATGACTTCGCGTTAAAGTTGTCATCGCGAGTTGGCTTGGACATAATTTAAATCAACAAATCTCACATTTTCGTTCCTTTAACTCTACACGCAAAGCTAACATTGATGAAAGTTTTGGTTCATATACGTTTAAACCTGACACGGCCCTACCAAACACAAGGTAGTTGAGCTTTTTTATCATTGCAGTTGCGCTGAAATTTTATTTGCCTCCATGTGTTTAGGTAAAAATTACATGATACTATTTTTTGCAAGTGGCCATCGGCTGGATTAAACAAGCAAAGTTGGTGTTGAAAAAAATTTTCTTTGATTAACACTCTTACCTGACACAGCCACACAAAATCCAGTGATTGATTTCTTCTATCATCACGATCTTGCTAAAATTTTATTCACCTCCATGTGCTTNGCCGCAAATCCCATGATGTCGAATTTTGCATGTGATCGTTGTCCGGATGTAACACCAAGCTTTGGATGGGACAACATAAGAAAAAGAACTGTTTTCTAACCACTTGGCTTTGATTTTTCCTCAGTTGTTAAATAAATTATGTGGTTCTTAATGTTTTTGCATATTTTCATTCCGAAGGTTTTCAGATATTGCGAAAAAGTTCGTATGGGCATTGAATGGACTGATAGGGAAACTTAATTTCATAAAGGAATAAAATAAATTTATGATAGATTTTATATGAATAAGATTTCAATACTGTGGATGTGTAGTGGCACGTGAAATCGATGTCCTATGAAAGTGCTTAGTTTGATTGATTCGCTTGCTTGTCACCTTTGTGGGGATCCGTAACTTGAATTGGCCTACAGATATGTGCAAGTTTAAATCGTCGCAAAAAGATGAAGGCAGACCTGTCGGCAGATTCCTCGAAAGCTTTTGCAATAAACCGAGAGTTTTCAGTTGTTAATAATAAAAGGGTTATTTTTTAGAGCTGATGCCGGCTGCTTAATGCGCATTGCACACCTTTGAAACTAAANCATTCAACACTTAGGCTGCACTTTCAAAAGCTGGAATGTTAAGGAAACGGTGGTTGGTCGATTCGCTCTCGAATATCTGAATAACAATTCTTTGCACGCAGGCTATATAAACTACATTCTACACAAAAGCACTAATGCGAATCAATTGAACCAAGCAGGAAAAAGGACCTCAGTTTTTTAAATACAAGTAGGCAGTAATCTGTTCAGGCGTTTCACAAGAAACATAGATCAACAAAACATTTCTTGAAAATCCAAAATAATGCATAAAATTTCGTGGGAGGCTGTGATTGACCGGTTTGTCCCCAGGCCCGTAACCACCTCGGGACACAAGGTGGGGCGATAAGTTTTCTGAGAGGGGCCGAAAATTTTAAAATATGTCAAATAGTTTAAAATTATGTCCAACGCATTTTTCCAGAGAGGGCGAAAAAAATTTTAGGGGTGGCTTCGCCCCCCTGCTCCCCCCTGGTTACTGGCCTGTTTGTCCCCCACCCTGGTTGCGGGCCTAATTAAATTTACACGCGTATTAACCTCTGTGAAAAACATTTTTGATCTCTTATTGCTTGCCCATTCTCCTGAAGTCTTGAGTACTGCACGCAGAGCGCAAAACTTGCATTGATAAAGGCAAATTATTAGCCTAAACCTATAGCAATCCATTCACGAAGCTAAATGCACTCTGGGCGTTCTTGCAGTCTATGTTTCATTTATATGCGCATACACTGTAAAATAATTTTGCTATGTCCTAGCTGTTTATTGACCATTTTTTTAGATCACGTGTTTCATTTAACAAGTTTTTTCAAAAAATATTTCAAGGCTAGGTTTTTCAACACAGATCCTACGTCAGTAAAACAACACCAAACTTTTTTGCAAGTGAAGCAAAAAGAGCGGCAGCGATAGCTCGCTACTATTTCCATTCAGTAACGCGTGCGACAGTGCCGCTATTGAATTCAACCAAGAAGTAGCGACGCTATTAATAAAGTAGTGGTTGCCCACATCTGCTTGCTGTAAGCTCAAAACCGGATTGTGATGACATTACGAATTCGCAATGTCCTGTCATATATTTCTTTCTGTGAGCTCGACAGTGGATTGTGACAACATTGCGAATTCGCAATATCCTGCCATATTTTTCTTGCTGTTTTCATTGTTGAAAGCTCGACAATGGATTGTGATAACATTGCAAATTCGTAATGCCCTGTCATACATGTCGTGCTGTTAGTTCGACACTGGATTGTGATAACATTGCGAATTGGCAATGTCCTGTCAAATTTTTTCTTGCTGTTTTCATTGCTGTAAGCTCGACACTGGATTGTGATAACATTGCGAATTCGCAGTGTCCCGACATATATTTATTGCTGTAAGCTTGACACTGAATTGTGATAACATTGCGAATTCGCAATGTCGCGCCATATATTTCTTGCTGTAAGCTCGACACCGGATTGTGATAACATTGCGAAATCGCAATGTCCTGCCATATAATTCTTGTTGTAAGCTCACACTGAATTGTGATAGCATTGCGAATTCGCAATGTCGCGTCATATATTTTTTTTGCAAACTCAACACTGTATTGTGATAACATTGTGAATTCGCAATGTCCTGCCATATATTTCTTGTTGTAAGCTTGACACTAGATTGTGATAGCATTGCGAATTCGTAATTTCTTTCCATATATATTTCTTGTTACTTTTATTGCTGTAAGCTCGACACTGGATTGTGTTGTATTAGAGTTGTGTGCGTATCTGTGCTTTCATTTATAGAAAAAATGAAATTTTTTGTGATATGAATTAAATGTGAATGTGCTTGACTGGATTTTATTTAGTTTTACGAGTTGACAGCCCAGGGCAAACGCAACATTTTTTGTTTTTGCATTTTATTTTGTGTCATTTTGAAAAAACCTTTGCATGAAAATTTGTTAGATTTTCAATTTTTGTGTAATCATTTTCAAAATCTTCAAAATATTTTTTTCACCGTAAAAAATATTTATATTTTATCTTTTCCGTTTCTTGTCTTCATTTTTTCCAAACAATTATAAATTTTTCTGAAATATTTATTGCGATTACTATAAAATTTGTAGGTGTCATGTAATTCTTCAATCAAGCCTTTGTCACTTTCCCAAGTATCTCATGTTTATTTTCAGTTGAAAACCCATGTTTGTAAAAAGGTGCCATCACAGAATCTTTATCGATAGAATTATGGTAAAGCCCAAAAGTGTGTCCAATTTCACACACCGCTACAGAAAATAAATTGTATTTCCCATCACCCGGTTTCGTTTTTTTTGATATGTAAAAATTTCATCGTGAAAGTGAATGTCCCCGCAAATCGAACTTTTTCCAGGATAGAAAGCATGCGCCAAAGTTCCGTTTTTTTGTCCTTTCATTATGTATGGACAATTAAATTTATTAGCAGTGTTGAGATCGTCGTGGTCAGTTAAAAATGAAATTTTGATTTCACACTCTTCATTAGGCTCAACTCTTTCAAATTTTAAACCACACACACTTTGCCAAACGGAAAAAGCAGCATTAATCTGTATGTTTGTTTCAACCTTTCCAAAACTACAAAAGTTTGATAATGTGTTTTTTAATTTTTTTGTCCACAGACATTAATGAGTTTCGTTTCCGTATCTAAATTGTCAGGCATAGCACAAATCTGCATTTCGGTGTTTCAGCTTTATTTTAGCTCTGAATAAGGTCCATAAGAAAGTGTATTTATTTTTTCTTCACAAATGATTCTTTCATCATCAGCATTCGAAAGAGCCACTTCGTTTTGTTTCTTCTGAAAAAAGTTCTTGTCCTCCACTACGTATCGGATTCATTCTTCGCATCTGTTTTTTTTTTTTTGTGAAAACAAACACCTTTTGTAATCGACAAAGCATATATTGTTCTAAACAACAGCTTTTTTCACGCCCTTACATCTCTTTTCTTCTTTTTTATCTTCACACATTTTATAGGCTTACAATTTCGCTCTCAAACCACAAAACTATGAAATTATTTGACCCCCACATTCATCTTTAAACATTCCAGGAACTTTTTCATTCAATCTAGGCATGTCAGACGTTACTGGAAAGTTTGATGTATCAAATTTCACTAAAACACCATCCTTTATGTCTCTGTAAAAATCTTCAGTTTTAATCTCATACATCAAACGATCTGTGTTTCTCATCAAAAGTCTACAGTTTTCAGCATATTTCTTTTTCATATAATTGTGATGAAAGTCATACATGAAAGTTTTGAAATATCAAGAATACACATTCCTAGATAGACAGGCTTGTTGAAAATAAGTTATGTCTTTTTCATGTGAACAGCGATAAGATTTTAATCAAATATAGTCGTATGCTTATAATTGGGATTTGCAGCCAAATGTATTGCTCTCCATTCATCTGTAACTAATCTAACGCCAACGTGATTTCTCATATTTTCTATAGTTTTGACAAAACAAGAATTGTTCATTAATCTAAAAAAATCTTTGTCAAAATCAGTAACACCATCTTTCGCTCGAAATTTTGTGTTTTTGTCAATATAAGACTTCATCCAAGCTTTTTCAGTAAAACTAATTCCTCGGCTCCAACATGGCTCCAGCTCCGGAGCTCATGGTTTTCATGAGTGTGGCTCCGGCTCCGGAGCTCTCTTTTTTCATGGCTCAGGCTCCAGCTCCGACTTCTGTTCGTTTTCACGCATAAATAATTTAATTGTCTTGTCCTGGTATGCCTCAGGTTGAATGGAAAATGAATTAAATCAAGTACACAAAACCAGGAGAATATACCAAACCTTTTTCAGTAATGTAATCTGGTAGTTTTTTACAAGCAACGCTGTTACCATGAGGAAATCAGCGTAAAAGCAACAATCACAGTTTCAGAGGATTCAGAGAACAGAAACGCAACTCAAGATAACGGTAATATAAACACTTTCTGGAAAGGCAGTCTCTGGTTTTGCCTTCAGTGCCTGAGGGCCTTTTGTTATTTCTTACGACAGAATCAAGAAAATGGCTGTTTGGAAAACTACATTCGTGTCCGAGCATTTAAACACAGACCAGTTCCAACTCCCTTTAGCCTAGTGCTTAAGTGCCCAGGCAAGCCGCGCCTGAAATGGTGGAGATGCGGGGCACGGCGTGGTAGGGAGCTCGAAACTGCGTCTTGCGCTAAAGCTTACGGTCCTCATGCGAGGCTTTGCCTGTGAGAGCGCTCGGAGTGCGCCTCCCGCTCAAAGAGAGAAGGGGGAGTGATGTAGCAGCGCGTTGGCTGCTGCATGCGGCACGCTAAGTGTAACATCCCCAGTAGCACAAAAGCTACGAGGAGCTTCCTTTAGCCTAGTGCTTAAGTGCACAGGCAAGCCGCGCTTCAAATTTTAATTTGAGCTTGGGGGGCGAAAATGACATGTCGAGAGTGAAAAGGGGGAGATGGAATAAAAAATTTGAGAAACACTGGTCTAACCTTTTGTGGTGGTGACTCGCACATTCGTGAAACGCTAAAAATGCTCTGACGCAAATATAAAGGGGTCAACAATAAAACTGACGTGTGGTAACTTCTGTAAAAGTCTTAGATAGTTTCTGGCGAAAAATATAAAGAGTAACTCTAATGAATAAATTGCTGCATTAATTCGGGACAGGGATAAATCTTTTTTAAGCGGGGTTAACCCGTCTTTAGAATGGCAATAACCGTCCAGGACTTTCGCTATATCGAACCCATGTTAAAACCAAGAAGCTACTGTCCAAAGTGTCACTATTACTCTGACTTAAAACACCAAAGAATTTGACATTTACACCGCGAATCCGGAATGTTGGAGTAGACACGGCACAATTCTGCGTTTTTTGCCGGACCCGGAGCGGGAGTCAAAAATTTTTGAAAAACTGGACCTTCTTCTTCTTTCGTTTGATCGAGTTCTTCTTTTAGCCTCTGCTAGCCCGCCTGGATATCGGGGCAGGTGTTGAGCAGCTATTCGGTTGTCTCATCGTCCAGAACCGTCAGGCCGTGTAGTCCGTTGGGGGATCGATGGATTGGACAGTGGAGGACGACATGGTCGACGGTTTGTTCTGCGCCACACTCACAGGCCACAGACGAGGCCATATCCTATTTTTACAGGCAGGAGTGGAAACATCCAACACCAGTGCAAAGCCGGTTAAGCCGGACTCAGGCTCTTCTTGGGAGGGTCATTCCGGGGGTTAGTGCACCGGTGTCTGGAATTGAAGTGCGGAGTATTGTGAGGTTGTCCGCCCACTCCGCGTTCCATTGATGATCCGCCCACTGCGCCGCACGTACGTTGTTGTTGTCAGAAAAACTGATGAGTTGTTTTGCAGCGGGTACAAATGGGTGTCTCGATTTGAGGCGCCGTGCAGCTGCACCCGATGGACGGGTGAGCGCTGAGTGGAGCAGGTTTCCAGGCTCCACCGCACGGCATCCTAGAGATAGTGTGGCTCCTCTGCGATGAATCTCAGCAGGTTGGATGCCTGCGAGGATTGGAAGGTTGTCCGCTGGTGCAGGACGCAGGCATCCAGTCACAGTTAGCAAGGCGTCGTTGATGGTGGGGTTAATAAGGCGGGTATGAGCACTGCGGCACCAAACAGGAGCGCAGGACTCTGCAGTCGAATGGAGCAGGGCTGGGGTGGCTGTTCGCAGAGTTGTTGCTCCAGCACCCCAGCCAGAGCCAGCAAGCCGCCTCAGGAGGACGACGCGTGATGTTAGCTTCTTGCAAAGTGACTCAAGGTGTCGGCGATATGTGAGCGACCTGTCCAACGTTACTCCGAGGTACTTGGACTCGGAGCAAAAGGGCAGGGTTTCGTTGTTGAAGTTGACTTTCAGCTCACGTTTGGTTTCCTTGCTATTGAGATGGAAGACTGCCGACACCTTTTTCGTAGTGCAGAGCTTTAGCTTCCACGTCTGTAGGTATTCACCTAGAGTTGCCATGTCCTTGCACAGACCCCCTTCCACTGCCAGCCAATCTCCATTAGCATGCATGATTGCTAGTTCGTCAGCATATGCATATTTTCTGGAGATGGTGGCTGGCAGGTCAGGCGTGTACATGTTAAACAAAAGTGGTGCCAGGACAAATCCCTGTGGAACGCCGTTCTTGAAGTGTCGTAACCTGTTCCTTTGGCCTTTCCGGTGGTAAGGGTAAAGTTGCAATCGCTAACCATCTCCATGATCATGTGGACAATGTGTCTGTCAGGGAGCAATCACAGCAGCTTGCAGATGAGGCCGCGGTGTCATACGGTGTTGTAGGCTGCTGTGAGGTCGACAAACACAGCTCCGGCCTTCTTTTCAGCTGAAAAGCTATCCTCGATGTCCTGGGTCAAATGGGTGACCTGATCTACAGCCGACCTCCCGTGTTGGAAGCCCGCCTGCTCCTGTGGGAGCAGTGGCTCGGTGATTGTTTCCAGACCAGCGTAGATGAGTCTCTCGAGGATTTTAAAGGGGACACACAGCAGAGATATAGTACGAAAGCTCTTAGAGTCCCCCAATGTTTTCTCTGGCTTGGGATTGCAACTACTAGTGCTCTTCTCCAGATCTTTGGAATTTTGAGTTGATGCATGGAGGAATTGAGGAAGTCGCAGAACCAAGATTTGAGAGCCGACCCGGCCTAGAGTATAAACTCCGGGAAGATGGAGTCCAATCCCGGAGATTCTCCTGGCTTCAGGCGTCTGAGGGCAGCAGCAAACTCTTTCGGCCTGAAGGGTTCAGGATACTGTGACCCTCAGGTGTTGGAATTTCTATAGGTCGGACAGCTGTTTGTTGATGAGCCTGGTGGGCTCGCGGTCGCTAGTCTTGTGTGCCCCGTCCTTCACTAACTGCGAGGCGATGGAATTTGCCAAGAGGGGCACACGCAGGAGGAGCGTCCAGACCCGCCAGTAACTTTGTTGATGATTCTCCACGCCTTGCGACTGGAGTGCGAGAAGTCGATAGAGTTGAAAGCTTCCTCCCATTGCTCCTGCTTCTTCTGTTGTAGTCGAGAGAGTAGGGACGAGGCGGCTCTGTCAGAATTAGTCCCCATTGGGGCTCGGGTAAAGGAGCGACAGAGGGTCTCGCACTCTTTGTCCCAGCATGGCACATAGTTCTTCCGGCTGCCACGTGGGATATATTGCTTAGCTGCAGAAAGTAGGCTCTCGCAGAAATCCTGGTATGCCCTCTCAATATCTGGTGTGTCCGGAGGTGGCAATCTCTCGACAGATTCACATGTGAGAAGGCAAAAGCGCTTCCAATCGGCCTTGCAAAAGTTCCAACGCTTCACTGGATCGCTGTGGGCAGGAACCTTGAATAACAGTGGCGTTATGAGGGAGGGCCGATGTTGTTACTGCGGGAACTTTCCTAGGACACGTCTGTCCGGCAGTCGGCTGTCCTGGCCAAGGCTCACAAAGGCCAGGTCTGGGTTGGTGCCGACGTTCCCACGACGAGAGAAGAAACTGACTGTTTCCTTTGGGTTGTACAACTGTCCAAGGTTGTTGGATGTTGCCCGGGAGTCCAGGCTCTCACTGTCCGGGGATGTTGTGTTGTAACCCCAGTTGACGTGCTGGCAATTGAAGTCGCCAACGTACAGGCTGGAGTGTGGGAACGTCTAGATGATCGTTGGAGTGAGTCGCGAGCGTGGAGGATTGTAGACGTTGATGATCTTGTATCCTGCGGCGTCTACGCACAACCACTCAGTCTCTGATTGTTCTGGAGACTGATCGACCAGTGACCATTCCAAACACTCGTGGACAAACGTGGCAAGGCCGTGATTCCTGCTCAGGATTGACCCAGCTAGTGAGAAGTTGGGAATCACTAGTTTATCTGCAGTTGTGCAGTGGGTCT
>JGI24159J19872_10013377_pt1 | contig 10665 bp, 8 predicted proteins | sample Ectturendosymbi4_FD_19872 | JGI IMG/M metagenome (IMG submission 19872)
TTTTTTAAGCCGTTTTTGGGTGTCAAAATGACACCCTAAAATTTTGCAATGACATCCTAAATTCTGACAGCCCAGATATAGTTTTGCCTTGTATTGAAGTAAAATGATTTGAGATAAGTATGTTTTCCTGCACGTGGCTATACCAATAGACGGCTGCAATGTTATGGGCCGCAGAAGTTGTAAGCGAAAATTGTAAGTTTGGTATTTGTGCATTGTCATGCGCACTGCTTCGCTTCGGCCTCTTACTAACAGTATGGTGTACAAAACTGCGAAAGCACTTTAATGCAATTATGGAAGTGCTTTACTGTTTCACCATTGCGATCGGCGTGCCTGGCGATGCATTAGACTACAATGAAGACAAAAGGTCGGCAGTTTCAGCGCGCATGCAAAACAAGGTGGTTGTCGTGTGAGGCAACAGTGAGAGCTAGGAGTGAGATTTGGGCTATTTGGGCCGCACTGAAGCAGCTGTCAGAAGATAAAAACGATGCAATATGCGTTGTTTTACTGCGATTTGTAAAAACAAAAAATTTCAACATGGTGCCTTCCTTTTGTCAACATTAGCACCTCACCTGACATAACTGAGAAAAGTTTTTCAGGCGGGATGTTTTGACTTTGAACATGTGAAAGCTTCCGTAGAACTGTGCATCAATAAGCTCTCTGATGCCGCTGCTAAATCTGAGCTTAAAGTTAATTGCGAAAAGTCTGATAGTGAATTAGGGGAACTTAGAACGCCGGATGGTTTGGCTGACTCGTGTGTGTCAAGTGGCACGGCGTTTTGGAAGGGTGACGAAAGATTAGCAAATTGACCGTCCCCATACACAAAAAGGTGTGAATGTACCAACTACTAGGGCATCTCTTTGCTAAGCCTCCCAGGAAGAGCGTATGCCAAGATGTTGCGAAAATAATTGAACCAAAGCTGGATGATACCCAGTGCGGTTTTTGTCGCGGCCATAGCATTACATAACAAATTTCCACTCTTCAACAAATTTGAGAAATCCTGGGAGCATGCCAAAGACTTATAGACAAGTTTTGTCGACCTCGGGAAAGTCAATGGCCGGGTTCCTCGTGAAAAGCTTTGGGGGTGTTATGGGAGTACGGTGTTGACGGGTACCTCTTGCTGGCCGCAACTAACTGTATTCCCGTTCAGAAGGTTGTGCCCATGTCGACGGAGTAACTCACAACCGTTCAGCGTTGGACTCCGGCAATGGTGTGTGCTGTCACCACTCCTCTTCATATTCTATACAAGGGCGTAACGAGGTTGGATGGGGTTATAGGTGTAGCCAGGGGGGCCATGCCCCCAAAACAATTTTTGCAAAACAGTCATTTTGTGCTTTGAGGCGTTTTCCAAACAAAATAGTGTTATTCGCCTAAAATCAAACATTTTTGCCCCCCCCAAATTTTTGGGATGGCTACACCACTGGATGGGGCCCGGGGCAAGAAGCAAGTTTGGCGCCCCCACGTTTGAAACTGAGGTATTCGGAAGCAAATTTACTGTACTGAAGAAAGTACTTGTGACATCAATGGGACATTTCGGCGTTCCTCACAGTGATTTGGCGAACCCATAGTTATTCGGCGGAATTGTGACCCATCGTTACGCCCCTGAGTCTATACAAGGGTTCTCCACACTACGGCCCACGGGCCAAATCTGACCTGGGAAGCCCTTTCACCCGGTCGCAAAACACATTTTGCCAATAATGAAAAAATAATAAATTTACAACAAATGTGTCGATTTGGTAGAATGTAACATATCCCGAAAAAATCACATTACGCAAGACGTCTGGCCCTCGAACTGTTGTGCAATAGCCTATGCTATGTGGTCTCCCCAAAAAGTTTGAAGAACCCTGGTCTACATGAAGTGGATAACAGTCACAGACGCGTCGACAAGGGTGTCACTGTTGGGAACTGCGGGATGAACCGTTTGCTTTTCGCAGACGAATTGATGAGCTTTAATGCTCCGTGGTGACGAAACGAGAGCTTTCAAAGAACGCAAAGCTTTCAGTTTGTAAATCGGTCTTTGCTCCGATCCTCACCTGTGGTCATGAATCTTAGATGACGACTGAAAGAATACTGTCAAAAGAACAAACGGCAGAGGTTGGATATTTGCGAAGAGTTTTCGCTGCGACACTTCGTGATAAGGAGCACAGGTCTGAAATCCGTAAAGCCCGGGATGTCACGCCAGAGATTCCAGCTACAGTATATTAGTTCGGCCATGTATCCAGAATGTCCCAGGGAAGAAGGAATGGCGACGTAAGTCTTTCAGGCTACAGTCTACGCCCACGGCAAAGCGTCTCAAAGTTTGTCCAAGGACCAGGTGGCGTGACTACATCTCCGACCTTACTTGGTCCCGTCTTGGTGTGGAGCCAGCAGAACTATGAGATTGCTATTGATCGTGAGGCAGGCTATTTCGGGTCCTCCTAAGACTGTTGCCCCCGCGACTCTAACCAAAAAAAAGCGGGCGCGAAGATGAGGAAACGAATGAGTGTGTAGGCCTACATTGAACCTTTCTATTTATGAAATTGTCTTTAGTTTGCTTGCCAAAAGTGAATGTCGTATTCAAATATATATATGCGTATTTGGAGGGAAACTTGCGTTTTTGTGAAATTGAGTTAAAAGTATCAGACAGAGAATGGAAAATGGTGTTGACACTCTGAAGCTCCACCATGACACCCATTTGAAAACCTTAAAAAACACTGCTTTTGACTTGGATTAAAGTACCTTATTACTCTGAAAGTAAGCCAATTACTATTAGAAATTACTGTACAAATTATATACATACCCTACTCCAACACTTACATTCATAAGTTCACTCTGAATATATATGAATGAAACGAACACCTCATCTTGTAACGTCCCGCTATTCTGTTACCGAAGTGTGAACCCAAGAGCTCCTACTTTTGTTGCTGCGTCTCACCAGACTAGATACAGTACATTACTTCTGGCGGCCAACAGGAAGGGTAGCTGGAACAAAGTGATAATTAGCCAGAAACGCTGTGCTTGCCCCTGGACTGTCTGGCTTTAAACCACATACACGGCTATATAGTCTCCTCTAAAACAAAACCATAACAAATGATGATAAATGAGGAAACCCAATCACCATAACCTCGGTTCATCGCACAGTGATGTAGGGTGAAGATTTCCAAGTTTAATCGCGAAAGTAGTCGTCGATTACGATTACATTGCCGATTACCCCATGTTTGTGTAGAGGACGAAGAAACCATCGTTGCCTAGATAGGTTATTTCAAAGTACAGTAAACCTCGGTTAATCCGGATCTTCGCCAAAACTGGATAAATCTGGTGGTACGAATGATTTTTAACGTTTTTCTTTATAAAAATCTTCGGTTTATCCGGATCTTCGCTAATACCGGATAAAATCTGCTCTTTCACATCTCAACTCATAATCCGGATTTTTCTGCACTTCCACGCTGTTGTGTTCTTGTGCACTGACTGGTCTCTAGACAAATTCGGCACCTTTTCGACGCAACACAAAAGTGCTCACGATCACCAACGAATGTTTAGAATTTTGATAACGGCCGCAACATTCGACTAATGGTAGAAAATATCATTACGTCACGGGCATTGCTTATCACGTTGAACACAACGCTCAAGACACGCCGCCACACCACGGTTTCAGCCTATTGATCAGTACTAAGTGTGCGCGTGTAGAGCATTATCCCTGTGTGTAGTGAACTCGGTAAGATGTCTGGAGGGCATTACCTTCCAAATAGACTGACTGCTTGCGTACCAGTCACAGAAATCTCCGCGACAGTCCAAAATCCCAGAATTTTTTGCAGACTAGTAACTTATGAATTTAAGATTGTTCATAACTGCCTGGATTTGAGATAAAAACAGCTGGCTGAAATGTTTAGATATCTCAAATGTCAATAAACACAGAGAGTGCAAATTCTCCTGCTGGCAGTTTCCTGATAGAAATTTAGACTACCTAGACCGCTCTGTCCGCTTGAAGAAAACATTTCACCACAGCAGCATGACACACATCTAAATTCGAAGACGTGACGAAACCTCAGCATCAAGACGGAAAAACGCAACACCAGACTTTCACAGCACACGCAATCTCAGGAGTTCGCCAATGTTATCGCATGGAGTTGAATAACACGTGACGTTAACATTGCAAGAGTTGCCTGAAAACGCTTCATTTCCGCGCAAAGCTTTTCAAACAAACAACGCCCAGGGTGATATTAAAACAGCGTCGACTACGGAAGGACCGAAAAGCTACCGAACTTTGCCTCATAATTCGACGATGTAAAACCAATGGGCTCTTTGCTGATATACATATGCGATGTCTTATAACGCGGCAGAGGCGAATACTAACACTGCGACTGTTTTTGTTTCATCGTGAAAAGGAAAGTTTTCGTCAGTGTTTGCTCTAAGTTTTAGCTTTGCAGCCTATGTCAATCCAGTCAAATACCATTATCCATGGACAAGACCAAATTATTTCACATGGTATTGCACAGAGACAGAAAGAAAAATACAAATAAAAAATTTAACAAGAAAGGGTACAAGAGGCATTCAAAGATAAATGCAGCACAGACAAATATAACAACCGTTTAGATTATCACTTTCAACCACTTGCGTTCGATAATTAAAACGAAAGCAGCTAACCATAATTTTTCAGAATTACAGTACTTTGTGCATGATCTCAACGAATGTTGTACGTGAAAATTTCGAAATTACAACAGAGAAGTTGGAGAACCTTATAGCTGCTAAGATTAACAAAATGCATTTAAAAGAATTTGATATCATTTGTTTGTCGCAAAACTACTTTGTGACATCTTATTTGCCATTTGTAGTAGCATTTCAAGAGTTTCAGTTACATATTGCTTTGAATGCACCATGTGTTTAGTTATAGACTTATGGGTGACTTGAATACCAACACAAAAGAAAGGAAAAGTTGAAGCTATCGTTAACGTACACCATAAAGTCACGGATATCAATAAGGTGGCATTGGCCACATTTCTTCATAACAACTAGGTGTCAATGTATAATCTTTCGTGAACAATTTAAAACCTGAATAAAGGGCAAAATAATGCATTTTACTAACGACCTCTAAACGAAACATAGCTGCTTATGCAAAGATTTTTACAACATGGCAATAAAAGCCATTATCAATCTGCATCTGCAAACACAGGGCAGTTCCCAGTCATCATTCAAATACATCCAAAAATTATTTCCAAACCCATCCCGTTAACCAAATCAAACCGTTTGATAAAGAAGGTCCAATCAAAGGATTCATCTGGGACATGTATGTCAAAAACCAGTGAAGCCAGCAACAAACAGCAGTTGTAACGATCATAGTTTGATACACTCCTTTGTAATGTCCTTTTGGAACCAGCCAGGGTCCAACGCCACCAAATACAACCCAAAACAAAGTGATGATGCCCATGACGCCCAAGGATCCAAGCATTTTGACTGCAAAAAAATCAACAAGTAGAGCATTGGCAAGCATTTTAAAATAACAGATTAATCAATTAATCCTAAAAAAAACATATTAATCCCGTGATTGGTTAATTATCGATTTTTGTTGTTTTCAGGCCATAATTTTTGAACCAGAAACGCTATAAAGCCAATGAAGGGCTCGAAAGATTCAGATTACAGCCTAGTTTCTAATACAAACATGAGTCAAAAATTCCATATAGCAGTTGGCACTCAGGACCAGGAAACCTGAGCCAATATGGCCTAAAACGTATCCACTTATGACAATACCCGTACAAAAAAAACGAAATCCAAAACATTTCAATTTTTTTTCAATGCAATCTAGAATCTTTTGAGAGTATTAACAGCTCTCTAGCTCAATCAACTAGTGAGTTGTGGAGTTGCAGTGGCGTGAAAATAATGGCTAAATGCATAATTTCAAATATTTTGTACGCCGTTCCAAAGGTGCTAACATCAACATCAAACAGTTATCTCACCTTGTAGTGTCTGAAAACCAAGCAAAGATATCAGTATCACAGAAGACTTGGTTCTCAAAACCAGACTTGACAATGCAATTTTAAAACAATAACCCTAACAATGAAACTGAAAACCAATAATAAATGCAATCAAGCTTGTCTAAAATTTATCAGTCATGCCATTGGTCTTGAAAATCAAGCTTTTGAGGCTTTCAAAACATCATTTTAAAGTTACACAACAACTGCTAGAAGGCGATTAGTAAGACCAAAATTCGTGTAAAATAAATAACTTTGTAACAGATCAGTCAAAAGATATACGACAAATAAGGCCTTGTAACTCTCATCATTGCATCATACAGGTTCTTATGCAATTTAAAAATAAATTTCCAAACTTTTTCAAGACCTTCTCCAGACATTTCTGGACTTTTTCCAAACCTAAAATTTCCATATGACCCACCCAGGTCAAATACAGGCACTGCAATTTTTAGCATGATATAAGTAAAATTATACCAATCCTGAATAAAATATTGGTAAAATGTATGTAAATGTCAAATATGTCAAATAATCAAGTCTGAAAATGTATTTTCTTTTTCTATACTAACAGACCAAAAATTTTTTCCAGACTTTTTCAGACTGGAAAGTGACAATACTTTTCCCGACTGGAACATGTCAAATTTNTATCCATGCTTTACAGGACTGCGCAGGAAGCCTGATCATATNACCTCATTTAAAGGTTCTAGTGCAAGATGTCCAACTTTTTTTAGAACCATTTATTTGGCAGCAATTACCTTCTATTACGTTGTTCAGCTTGCCATGTCTTTAGTTTTCACNCCATGCTCCCATAAGGACAGAGACAAATATGTATTTGACAGCTGAAGAATAAAGTGCCNGTNTTATTTATATTTTACAATAGACCAGTGCAAAATGAAGTTTTCTAATACAATTTTTCAGGTTACTAAATAATTTTTTTTCTAGTACAATTTTTTTCAAATTATGTGTTAAAAGCAGAGTTTAATACATTCTACGATGTTCACAATTCACTCTAGGCTCGTGGTTTCTTGACATAATCCTGGCACAAGCCCCTTATAGATGTCAAATGTCTTCACAAACCCTACTTTTCAAGATATGATTTGATCTCAAATTATACTATGCTACATTACTAGCATATCACAAGAGATTTGCAAAATATCAAGGTCATAATGTAAAATTACAATGATACCAACAGATGAACAATCACAGTTGAAATTTTTTTAAACTGCATTACATCCGAACTTGAGCAAGAGTCTGCATTTTAAATTAGGCAGTGGATATTTTGCCTCCTGGCAGGTAACTAACATCCATGTGATTCAGCACATGGTTTGGTTACGCATTGCTAGGTTTAGTCACCACAAACAGAAAGCAGATCCAGTCTTTCTTTATATAATAGTAGGGTGAACATAAAGGATAGAGTGGGAATCATGGTATGCTTTTCTTGGGGCTATAAATTTCGGCTAAGGTTTCAGATTTGAGGGGGGTAGCTATGTCCAACCCACAGCCCATATGCAACTCAAGAAAATGTTTTCTACATCCCAGCAATATTTTCATTATTGTGTCATGTACAATACAATGACAGCCTGTTTTATTTTTATAATCTAATTTTCAAATGCAATGGCCTATAGTGCCTGTTTGTCATGTACTAAACCCTGGTATATTTCCATGTGTCCATTGACATCTTCGTGCAAAAACTGATTTCTACTCATGACTTCCTCTGCACTAAACTGATTTCTGACTACCCTTGTTCTTCCAATAGCCTTACATTTGCCTATGACGTCAATGCATGGGAGTGATTAAAGCACAATACGGTCGTTAATATTGCAGTAAGTATTCAAATGCTCTCAGTAACTTTGTTTAAACTAAACATTATTTTAGTTTGCTACATAGAAAGTAAGTCACTCAATGTGCATCCCCATGAAGATACAGGCTTGATAAAAATAATGATTTTTTTATTTAAATCTGAGTTTTTTGAATGAAATCAGCTTTTTTTTATTTTTATAATTTAATGTGTAGAGGGTGGTTACCTAACAAGTAGTAATTTTTAATTTAAAAGAGTTTGTTTTGATATAACTTTTTGTGCTTTGTCTCTTCTGGTACAGCAGCTAGAATTCAGCTGAACTTTCATTCAAACTTACTTTGCACTTACACATCACGCTTAAAGCAGATCAGTTCATAACACCAGTACCAGTGTACAAACCAATCCATTTCGAAATGACAATACTCAACCGTCAGTTCATCAACTTCATTAACACTTATGGCATGTTAAGAAGCCTGTACAAAAATACAAGCTTGCCAGCCTTTTTGGTGCGAAGTCTGTTGTTAAAATTGATTATTGTAATGCAGCTTTCACGAGTTCACCTTCTGCAAAAGTATAACTTACATGCATAAAATGGTAAAAACCTATGATTTATGTGTTATGAATCTGAATCAAAATTATGTTCTAAAACTACTATTTCTATGTTCAACAGCCTACATATTTGCTGGAATTTAGATGTAACTTTTACTTTATGCCAGGCCCGTAGCCATGGGGGCATTTAGGGGCAGTGTCCCTAAATTTTTTTGTGCCCAGAAAATATTTTTTCAAACATATACTGTAATAAAAACAAAAATCTTGCCCCCCTAACAGTTGATTTTACCCTGACTACAGACCTGCTTTATGCCAGCCTATACTTTCAAACTTGTGGCATTCTGACAGTTCTGAGTCTGCAAATGTTAGTGATTTCAGTCCACACATCATTTTTGTGGTTAGTTGACATAGAATCCTTGACTCCCAGAAGTATGATTGAAAAAAAACTTTCATTGCTTTAATAACTTGTGTTGCCATAAGTCTATACCTTTTTTAATAAGCGAAACCTATTAAAATACCAATTAAGTATGTCATACAAATCACAACAAGATTCAACACTGCATATGATTTTTGATTTGTTTTTTGATTTTGTCACTGATGTGAATCAATTAACCCTGACTAGAAATAGCTGAACATTCATTCAAACTTTTTCGTGCTTATGCAATATACCTTGATTAATACAAGTAAGTTCATAACACCAGTACCAGTGTACGAAATGAAATATTAATTGAAAAGCAAATATAGTCACATGGCGTAAAAAAACAAAAACTTTAAGTTTGCAATACCTCTAAAACGAGCTAAGGTATTTTCTTGGTCTTTTGATAGAAGGTAGCCCCCATGCCAAAATATATTGTGACATTGAAATCTTTACTTGTTTTCAAGTGCCAACATCTCTCCTGTAAGATTTGTCTTACATTTACAGGAATGATGATGCGTTGCAAACGCGAAACTAGTTTCCCCGTCAATAAACTGTGACTGATTTACTTGCCGCCATCTTTGTGGCCTTTAAATATGAAAAACAGATATGCTTGCAAGTTTTAATCGTCGCAGAAGAATGAAAGCAGGCAGATTCCTCAGAAGCTTTCCGCAAGGCTAAAGTTTGCTTACTGAAATTATTTTGCTATCTTTTCCCAAAGAAAAATTATAAAAAACACTAGTTTTTTTTTACGTAGACGAAGGGGTAAAAAAAGCTTTTTCTGGGTAAAAAAATACTGCTTTTTTATCCACATTTGCTTGTATTCTGTACATTAAAAGTAATCCAAATTTTTGCACAAACATTCAGCCATAATGTAGACTTGCAATGATTTATTTACAGCATGCTTTCATGCAAAAGCAGGAGATTACAATGATCGCTTCAGTTCAAGGAGTCTTGATCAGGTCATCGGTAATATTTTCCAAACTTGCAGAGGTTAGCAAACTTTTTGGACACCATGCTCTCCCTTAAAAATTAAGCAAGCCTTTCCTCTGCTTGCATCTGTAAGTATTTTCTGGTCTGGAGCATGACAGCAATACTTAATGCACGGAAAAGAATATCCATGTCTTTCACAGTGGGTCAATCCCACAAGCGACTTGTAATAGTTGTACTCTCACTTACGTGCAAAAAGTATTTCCATACTTGTTGGTGTTTTATCATCGACATCCTCAAAGAAAACTTTTTAAAGTTGTTACCAACAGTCGGCTTTAAGGCTTGGTCAAAAAAACAGCATAAACTTTCCCATATTTACTCCTCAATCATTTTTATGCCTTCAGCTTTACTCTTATATGTAGTACTTAGGAAACTGATTGCTTAGTAGTGCATTGGTAACTGGTTCAACAAACAAGCTCCTGATCTGATTCGACTTTCTCTTTCAACTTGCCTTTCTTCTGTTTCTCACTTTGTACTTAAAAAAATCTTTTGTCTGTAATGACTTTTCCATGCATAAATATTGTCATTTTTAGAGAGTGAAATTTCAAGCTAGCCTGCTTTCAGGCCTGAAAATAGCCTCAAGAGATGTTTCACTGTCTTGAGGTGTATACATGTGTCAAAAACTATTTTTTTATCTGGTAAAGAAAATCTTTGCATTATTTCAATCTAACTAAATGTATCTGGTTCTATCAATTGCTGTATGCAGTTAAATACTATTTTTTCTTATATGGTCTTCTTAAAGGTAAACCTGCTGTAGTGTGATTGCAGCAAAAAAGAGTCCTATGAACCTGCCATTGTTTTTAGCCACACAGTACTACTGTGATGCAGTTTAAAAAAATGCAATTATGATGTAGTTTCATCACCACTGTTTTGTTACTTCTGGACTAGACCCTGGGTTCTTCAACTGAGGGTCATGAAAGCTTTGGAATAGGAGCACGGGTGTGGTAGCAACATACTGTTGAAAATCACTATAA
>JGI24159J19872_10013378_pt1 | contig 10665 bp, 5 predicted proteins | sample Ectturendosymbi4_FD_19872 | JGI IMG/M metagenome (IMG submission 19872)
AACGGGGTCATAGGTGCCCAGTAGCGAAGCCAGCCCAAAAATTTGGGAGGGGCCAAAAAAATTTTGGGGAGAAAATGCTTCATTTTAGGCAAATGACTCTATTTTGTTTCGGACACCGCCTCTTAAAGCACAAAATGACTACATGTCCCGAAAACTTGGTGGGGTGGCCTCCTAGGCCCCCACCTGGCCTATGGAGGTGCCTTTTTCATAACAGTATCATGGTTATTGAGATCGAATTGAAACAAATTTGATTTGCAGCTATTCGCGCAACTAGAAAATTCAGAATGGTTTTCTACAATTTATGTTGTTATTTTTGAGGTCAATATTGTTGCTGAACAGAAGCAAGCATATTGGTAACGATTTGTTTGTTTTGTATAAGTTTCCGTTGCCCTCAACCCTTTTACTGCCCCCCTGTCCTACCGCTGTTCCGGTGTCCCTGTTTTCCAGTATGCTGCCCATAATCTTTTTGTCTCATTCTGTGAAAAGAAAATTAGATGGTCTGCATTCTCATCTAATTTTCTTGAGGGACATTCTCTCAGACAAGCCCATTAGTTTATCTTGTTGCATCTTGAGCATGGTTCATAAACAAAGTCAACCATACTAAATCACTTGTAGTTGCTTTTGCACTCATTTTTATGGCGCCGTTTTCAAAATCCACTACTTATTTCTTCCAACACTGGCTGGGGTCGAGGTGAATTTATGAAGACAAGTCTGTACCAGCAAAACAGTAAATCTAAAGTTTTTAATCTTTAGTTCAGTAACCCAGGTTATTACCTTCGTTGCTATGTCACTTTATGAGCTGAGCTTCAGTTTCTATATATAATGACACCTTTTGGTCGGACCTCGGAACAAATAAACCTGCGTAAATCATGTTTCCAAATAATTTTTTTATGAACTTCTTTCTCAAGAAACACAAGGTGCAGACCTGCAGTTTGAAACTGGCCTACCTGTAGAGTACTTTATCAAGTTTAGTTAGCAATTGCCGCAAGTACTGTCCACAAAGTGTAAACATAGATCCAAAAGCATTTTCAAGCGTTGCTGTCTTTTACGATAAACTTAACGTAGGCAAATCCGTGATTAAATATGCTGATCATAAAAATGTTTGAATATAAACGTCGAATTGCTTGAGGTTTGAGCCGATTTACAGAATGCTGTAATTTGGCACATGCTTCCAGAATGTCTGCATTTGTTTTAACTTTTAGCGGACACATTATTTCAGAGCCTGTATGCTCATGTAATCAAAAACTGTCTTCGACAAACACTTGCCGATCACAAATTTTTTATTACAGTATGTCGTAAAAATCTCTTCGGAAGCTGCAACTAGTGCAGCTGCGCGTAAAAATCAACAAAATTTGTGGTTAGAAAACTTCAAAGAAATCCATACTACTACGGTGATAGAACAGGCAGTGATGTGTATTAATTAAACGAAAAACAGGAGTTACACTTGACGGACTTAATTTCCAGTATCATCTGAATGTCGATTCGGAAAAAGTTGTTTTCCAGGAAGTGGTGCATAAAATTTGCACATAAGTTCCCAACAGGTTGTTTGAAACGATATGAGACACAAATAACATTTACCCTACTTTTCGCAGCGGGGCACGCAGCAAAACTTTGAAGCAAAGGTGAACATTTTTTTGGTCCAGGCGCCTATATTTCTTGCTGTTTCAAGTAACTGGTTTTCTTTCTGCACATCAACGCAGTGTCCTTCAACACGGCTATTCGCATTTTGTCACTGCACGGTTGTGCTACCGACACCCAATTCGGTACTTTGCAGATTGCGGCTCATTTTAAGAACATCTACTTATTATTTCGCCAAACAAAACCAAACCCTCACAAGCCCTTCAGAAAATGAAATCCTTAGGCAGATATTTTTTAACCGATTAACCCATGCTACCTTCAGCACATGAGCAAACAGAATCTAAATAATATATTTTTATAATTATCAAACCGTGTTTTCTCCAATGAACACGAACTACTGCCATCCATTTGAATATGAAGCAGGTCAAAATACGGCTTCTGTTGAAAAACGTACACATGATCCCGGAACCTTTTTCTCAAAAAACACCATGGGTCAATTACAACGTTAGCTTCCGTGAGAACGCCATGAAGAGCATGTTACTTTACCTTATCGGCAAACCACAGACAGTAAGCTTTTTTCACGTGATTTTGCAGTTTGCGTCACCTTTGCACCTAGCTAAAGAGCACGGGATTGTGTTCCTTCGCTACTAACCACAAGTAGTTTTGTTGCGGCTTGCTCACCGGCGTATGTACGTAATGAGATCGGCTGAAACTGCATCGTAGTTGTGACATCCCGAAACAATGTGACTTTCACAACCCGTAAATTCTCTGATTGAATTTCCATTTACTTTTTTCGACTGCGACTTCCAAAGCTATAATAGCGCTGTGAGTGCAGTTCACGCTTTCGTGACTTCAGTCCGACAAAACGCGCACAGTTGATCTTCACTCTGAAGTTTATTCAACATTACGTAAAAGGATTTTAAGACGCGTGCTTGTAGCAGCATGATTCGCTCGCTACTACAATCAGTTACACTAGAAAGACACAATTGTTTTGTTTGTAACCTGTTTGTCAAAAACACAGTCAACACGTTTTTCCTCACGAACTCAAACCTGCCGAAAAAATGTCATAGCACCACCAACAAATCCCAGGCTTAAGCATATGAGCTCAACATTGTCAGAAATTTCCACTTTATACGCGAAGTTGCGGCTTGTTGGCAGACCATCTATTCACCCGTTCATGCCTAGCGATTTGTGACTGAAGTGCCACAAATATTTTACAGGTTCTGTTAAATTACTCTGGAACACGGGCAAGCCAAAGTGAACGCAACTCATCGCAACACAAACCTAGAAACACACGACTGCACGTCCGTCAAGAGTTCGACACGAGATACTGACTGTGGCGAGAGATAGGGATGCGTTTTTCTGGGTCCCCTGTCGCACACGGTTAACGAAAAAACAAGTGACGTCAAATGAAAATTACTGAAAAGAACGGACTTCATTCTTGGCCGGTCATGCGTGTCTCCACAGAGGGATGGAATTACAAAGAGAGGAGCTTTCGTTTGCCACAAACCCATCGGAGTCGGTTTCTTTCGTTGCTCTAACAAACCTTCCCGAACGGTGAAAACATTCGATATTTTGGCAAGAAGTTTGGAAAAATGCTTGCTTGCGTTATGCAAAAAATGTTGTGCTTTGATGTGAAAAAAGCTCTAATAACAATTACACGAGAGATAACGACAAGTACTTCGCCAATTTGAATCGCGTCGTCTCGATGCTTTCTCGGACCACGGTACAAGACATGATGAAACTGACGAACAGCAACGTATTAAAACAAACTCTTCCGCCAGATTTATTGGCCTGTGAAGATTTTTCTACAGCATGTCTGCCTGAACGAGTCATGCATAAGCAGCGCGTTGTACAGCGGCCGTGAACGCACAGGTATTTTACGCAGTTGAAACCAAACACACATGCGCGCAAAAGGTATCAGATGGTTTCAAAGACATGATCAACTTTATCTTACATCGAAAACCACGGTAATAAAGTCGCACAAGAATGCATGTTTTTCTCATTTCGGTCACATTTGATAAAATGACTTGATGCATGGAGGAGAGAAAGCTGTTTTGTAATATACACGAGAAACTCAAATAAAATTTCAGAACTTTCCAATGATTGGAGACTCTCGGTTTTCCGTGAACTGTGGAGGAATATGTCTGCCTTGCTGCTTTCAAAACTTCGCGCTGATTCGGACATACACGCATTCCAATAAGAAGTCTCCACAAACGTGACGCAGTCGACTCAATTCATTTGCTCATTGAACTTCTATGACACGAGCACAAAAAAAAACAAGCAAAGCTCGTCTGCAGCAGCTTTGTTTTCATCTCTGCACAATACTCGTCAAGTTTGAAAGGTGCTCCATGGCCCTAAAAACATAAGATATGATGTAATGAAAAGCACAAAATGGATCTATTTTTAATAAGACGTTAGAACGGCGATTTGGTTCGATCTTATCACTGTAGGCATTTGATGGCACGTGTTTCATATTTACGGTGTTTGGAAGCACTCTGCCAGTACTATCGTCCACTTGGTAACATATTGCAGATCAACCGACAATATGAGATGCCTGTCCCGCTAGAAACGTACTGTTCTGACTGCTTGTATGCTGTGTCAAATTTTACTAACCTATCACTCTCAACATATAGTACAGTATCATAAAGGATGTTAGACGTCGTTGTATAGGGTTAGCGATGGTTTATTACTAGGGCAACCAATTTTTGACCTAAAAACTTAAAATTTTGACTTTATTTTGACCTATTAATTTTCTGCGTTTGTAACTGCAAAATAGTTCAGCCTTAGGTGTTGAGGTTAACCCAGAAGCATATTCCAGCACTATGCTTCTAAATTTAAAAAATTTGTTTGTTTAACTTTGGGGATGATGTATTGATAAGCACATTAATAAGTACAGTGGAATCAAACCTGAGAACATCATAAAGTTGAAACACTATATGCATCATGGATTGAGCATTTGCGAAACCAAGTACTGCAACAGTATGCTTCTTGCCTTACCAAGCCTATCCTACATAACATACAATCGTCCAGTAGTGCGCAAAACAACATTATTACGTCAGAAATCGCAGCAAAACCATTGTTATTGCATTATTGCTACAAAACTTGCAAACACATATCAATATCTCTTGTTGCAGTTTCAATAAAATATCGATAAAGAGAAAAAAACTGTGCTGCAAGGAAAGTTTGACCCAACGATGAATTTTGACTTAATGATAAATTTTGACTTTTTTTGACCTAATAACTTGGGATTCTTTCATGGTACGAGCGTGAAATTTGGTTTGTGGACGTTTCATACGCTTTAAAAAACGCAGAAAAATTTTGACTTTACTGTCTTTTGGTTGCCCTATTTATTACATAAAAAAACTTTCTTAAAAACGAGCACGCAGCATGCGGAATTACAACATTGTTTATTCACAAATTTCAGTGGGAACACTTGGTGGGCAGAATTGTGCGCAACAAACATAAAAATTTGTCATGAAATGCAAATAATTTTTAAAAAAACAAAATTTCTACGATTAAATCTTTTTAATGTAACAAAATTTTTACATGTTGAAAACAAGCCGTCATACGTAGGCGAACATTTGTTCTTGAGCACAAGATACTTTGAGTTAAAATATGCCCGTGCGCACAAGTGTTATAAGACGCTGTTGTACAGCGAGGGCAATTACATGCTAAGTACCTTCCAGTACGTTCAATTAATAAGATATTTCCTCCAAAATCCATAAAACGTGGCGGACAGGCTACCTTTAAAATGTCTGATTGTGCTTTTCCTCGCCGCCCTATAACCCAAACTTTTAATTCCAGATCAAAGTTGCACTCCTTTGAAGCTCAGGTGCAAGCTTACTCAGCGATTATTGTACAACGAGAGTTGTTCTTGGTCAATAAAATAAACTGGAAACGAAGATGATGATTAATCAATACAGCAATGAAATCCCGAACTAGCGGTGGTCATAGTTTATACGGCACTGGTGAGTAACGGAAGCGGTGGGTCAGACCCCAATACTGGTAATCACTAAACATTCCACGCTTTTCCATTCCCATCGTCAAAGGTAGACAGTAATTCTCCCATTCAGTTGCCATGGTGACAAAAGAAACACGCACAAACAAGATTCATGAGACAAAGACGTTTTCTGCGGAATTTCACGCTTGACGTAGATCTTAAGTCACCTGCCAGCACGACGTTGTGACGACATACTGGGTACCAAATAAATCACCCAGGGTGTCCCCATTAGCTTCGAGGTCACGTGACAACCTGCTGCAGTTATTTACAGTGGTCTTCAATCTACTCTCATGCAAGTCAAGTCTAGGTGTGTATGTGCAACAGCTATCTGCGTATACATTCTAAAGCAGACCCACTTCTGAAGCTGAATACATAACCATAGAAAATCTTGAAATCGCATAAAATGAAACTAGGGACCTGCCCGTGACATACCCTGACACACTCCGTGAGAACGTTACTGATCATTTACTCTGCACTTGTGAGGCTGCATTCACGGTGGCCGCAGCAAAAAAGAAATCTTAACTAAACCACGACAAAATCCGTGCTCCTCCCTGTAATTCATGCAAAATTGCTAAGACCATAAATTGCGACTATGCGTGTTCATGTGCAGTAGATGGTACAATATCTGTTAGTGCTGGAAATATGTGTAGACACTGTAAAATGTAACACATTCCAAGTAATGTTACGGTAACAAAAAATATTTTTCGCAGGCTCAGAACGAAAACGCTTGGCAAAACATCAAGCACACATAGATGCACCCCAATAGCCATGTCCTACTGTGCAACAGCTGCATCGTCTTGAGTCTTCTCCACGGAGAAAGAATTTTCTTGCCACGCAAAGCTTATTTAAACCCTTTTTTTCGTAACTTTTGTTTTAAGAACCGCAATACCTTCGATTTTGCTTTGCATTGTTTTTAAAGAGAAAAAACTAAAACGCATGCTGATAATTTCAAACTCTAATGAGTTCGCATTACACGCGGCGGCGCTCGCATGCGTGTACGACACGCACAAGTAGCGGGAAGTAAGAAAACGTAGCGGTGAGGTGCCTGCAAAACACCCTTCCTTCGGGGACTTCCACATTTTCGTTGGGTGCTGCAAAAAGGTTTGTGGCGGTTTCACACACAGGTCCGATTCAATTCAAACACTGCGCTGAATTACAAATGCAAGTGTGATAAATTGTCCGGAGATCTGTCGAAGAATTTAAACTTCTGGTGCTTGGCCGGGAAGGTACTCAATCGTTTAACCTGAGCAGATTAAGCGGTAAGTAAATGCGATCAGGCAGGCGGTTGAAAAATGCTCCACAAACGTGAAATTTGTCCGTTTTTGCATTCATTTGGATTGGGTTTGCATGCAATCATGCAAGGCTTGGTATCCGCTTTTAAGTTCGGATATATCAGTTTTAATTTCGTAAGCTGTTTTCTTCATCGTTTCAGGGGCAAAAACGTGACGGACATTGGACAACTAACCACACAGATTGATTGCGTTCCGCACAGCCTGAAGCTGTTTGAGCGTCTTGAACAGCAGTGGAGAAGGCGTTTGCCGTGGGAACCTTATTCTGCTGTTTGTCAAGTTGGGGTTATAGTGAATGTTTTCAAAGACTTTAAATCAAAGTTTGATTTGATCTTGTATGGTTTTTTGATGGCGCTTGGTAACTCCAGTGCGTGGTCTTATAGCGCCACGACTGCATTTGTTGAAGGTCTGGTATCATTTGACTCGGTTTGTTTTGCGTTCTGGATAGACCCTGCAGCTCTTCCACACACCGTGCGCCTGGTGAAAAGCCTACAGTACCAATTTACGTGGTCTCGGTATGAGTCGAACCCCAGATCTACCAGTACCGTGTTTCCAAATCCTGAAATACTTACGATTCGGATACGTTGACAAGCGGACGCCAAATGTTAAAAGTCCGAATCAACAACACTGAAAAGAGCGCCCGTCCTCACTACAGTTTCGTTCTCACCGCGCGTGTTGGTTGTTGCGCCTCTCTTGAGGCGCGCCGGCAGCAAAACGGAATGCGACGTGCGCAGCATTCCTAAGTTACATATGAAGCGTGACTGCGCTGATCAGATAAACTGACCTGCCGGCTTTGAGGACTACACTACCAATCGAGAGCAGGCAAGGCTTTTAACCCTGGGTAATTCAACGAAGCATTGTTGTCGGTTTTTCTAGTGCGAGATGCCACTTAGGACTGCCATGCTGACTTCTGCATTTTCCCCCAGGCTCTGGTTTAGGATTGTTGGAGCAATCCGACCGACTGTTTGACTTTTCGAACAATTCTAGTTTCGAACAAAATAATTTCGAAACAAGTAGAAAAAGCAATTCGACCAACGACAAGCATCTGAATCCAACAACAATCGTTTCGACCCCCGTCGATGAGTTCGCAGTGGTTACATCCCGAATCATTCCAACTGTTGGACACCCTGTATAACGCAGCCGGTTAGCAGGAGCCATGCACTCCAACAACACCCAAGTTTTTTTTCTGCCTGATCGACCAGCGGCGTGCACAGATGATGGCAGTAGGTGAGTTTGCCGATTAAGTTGCATGAGTTGTGTAACTGGGAAAAGGCACTGCTTGTCATCACGTTGGTCGCACGAAGAACCACATAACAGTTGTCAATCACAGCCGAGAGCTTCTTGAAAATTCAGTTTGCTTTCCTCTCGAAGAAGTTATGTCTAGCGCACTCCAACAGTATAAACTTGCTTGTGTTCTCCAAAACTTAAGCGAAAAGTAATTAAAAATACTTCAGTTACTACATTATTAAGACTGACTTCATCATGACTGTCTAAATCTAGTCAATGGTGCGGGAAGAATCCGTCTTAATGACAGGAAATTGATCCATTTATTACTCTCCTGCGGCTTTTTTTTTCTTTTGCAATGGATTTATAGACGAACACGCGAGGTTCGTTCAAACCTGTGTATCACGATAGTGTAAACATTAATTGCAATCTATTCTTATTCACTTTACGAGCTTAAGCGTCACTGTGATCTGCTGGAAGAGTTGGAATCTTAAGAATACAACCAAATCTTAGCGTATTTGAGTGAGGTATTCACTCGTATGAATGATCTGAGTTAATCACTTCAAGGCAAAAATAGAAACATGTTGGGGTGCTATGAAAAGCTAAATGCGTTCAAAAATACTTTATGTATCTCCGTGGTGTCGGCGAGTGAAGAGGGAGTTATTGGAAATTTCCATCATTTTAAGAAATAGTCGATGATAATTGAACTTCGAGTTTGATTCCTGGTGTTTATGAAGAAATAGTGGTTTATTTGGAATTGGTGTCAACGTCATTTAATAGATGTTTTCACGTGGGGAGGATAAGAACTTATGTAGAATGTATTATGAATCTATACCTTTTCAATTGGATAAAACGTCAGATGATGATCTTGAAAGAAGATCTTATAGGAATGCGTTCAAATCGTGTTCTTGAAATGCAATTTGAGAGTAAAACTTTGGAAGAGCATTGATGCTTGGCTGCGGTTATGTTTCCGAGCTTTTGTGAAACTGCACCAGCTGTGCTCACTCCATTTTGCGACAACCTACCTATGCGAGTCAGGATCTGGTACTCTTTTAACTAAGACGAAATCTAGAAATCGCTTGAATGCACAGGCACTCATGCGTGTTGCTATCAGCAACATAAGTTCCATGTTTTAACAAACTCATAAACAAGAAACACGAACAAGAGTCACTGAACTGAATTACATCAGCAAAGTTTGGAAGTCAGCCTTCTGACTTTATTATTTCACGTATATTCAAGCAAGTGACTATTTTTTGTGGGGTGTATGGAAATGTTAATCTGTGTCATCCTTTCTTGTCCATTTGTTTGATTTTCTGTACATATTAAAAAATTTAAATTCCTTTCGAAACGTTTCAAAGCTTGTTCATGATAAATTGTGGGGAGTGCAAGGTCGAAACAAAAGTTTTTTAGGGGTGAATGGATAAAAAACGTTGGGAAACCCTTGCTTAACAGCTAGACAGTTCTCTCAGCTGCACAAGTCATGTCTGTGGGACATGAATACGTTGAGAGGCTCTCTCACAACATGTTTTAATCAAACGTTTTCAAAAAATGGCTTCAGTCAGGCTTGCAAACACGGAAAATGCGCTACTACGTCATAATAAAGAATAAACGTCACCAATCCTGACCTTTTCTTTCTTTTCGCACGCTAAGGTTCAAAACAAACGTGGTGGAACACTGGCCAAAGAAAACAACCAGTTGCTCTTCATTGGATGCAAGGGTAGGTGCGTACCCTCATGAGAATCCTAGTATCGCTGAATCAATACACGGTTTGACTTTTAACGGAAAGTATGAACAACAGCCCACCGATGTGGAGCTTTCGCATGTGTTGCGAGTCGCTTAGAAATTAACACGCAAATTTGTGCCATATACTACCCAGAAAGCGTCGAATCGTCATCGACGCAAAACAACGAACATGTGTAGCAGAGTCTCTACGAGAAACGATGATGGCTTTGAAAAAATTCTAAAATAAGCACGGGCGAGGATCTCAGTCACTGATTTGACCAGTCATCAGTTGATCACATTTCGCGAACACAATTTACATTTTTTGATACAATATTCATCTACACTCAAAATTTTATTGCGAAGTATCACTATTTCGTTAAAAGTCATTTGGCATGCTTCGTTATTTGCTTGACAGCGTACAATGTACTTATAAACGATAAGTAAAAGCCCTGTTACCTATTTTGAAAGATTAAAACAAGCAAGCTTCATGCATGGCTTCACGGTTTCACTGAAGAAATTGCCAAACTATTCTTTCTCATACTTACTTCGTGTATCACTGAAACTATAGCCTATTATTTCCATTACAGTTGATGACGAGTCTACCAGTCTAGATAGTAATGAAAACTAATAGGTATTTTCAAAATACCGTCTGAGCTTTAAACATCGCAACATGTGATGATCCCAGGCTTCGTAGTTTCTTTGCAAAGCATCTCTGAAGCTTAACAAAAATTTTTTCCAATGAGAATTTCGCATAACAAATAACAATATTTCACAGCTCAAAACACTGTCGCAAAAGATTAAACAACCCAGAAAATTGGAAAAAGCCATATCTTGTAAGTTACGATTCAG
>JGI24159J19872_10013381_pt1 | contig 10662 bp, 6 predicted proteins | sample Ectturendosymbi4_FD_19872 | JGI IMG/M metagenome (IMG submission 19872)
TTTGGAAAAACGGCTCTGAAAGCACAAAATGACTATATTTTCTAAAAATTTGGGAGGGGCCATGACCCCTTTGCCCCCCCCTGGCTACGCCTATTCCTTCATGGTAGTGTTTGGAAAATTTTGCTACTCGAATTGATGTAGGCCTACATGATATTGATGCAGGTAATCAAGACACTGACTGTGACTTTTAAGTTCAATCTGTGCAAAGCAAATTTTCGAAAAGGAAAAGGTGCGATGATTCTGTTGACCGGTTTGGCAACGTTTTCACAAATAATTAATCACTGTCAAATATCTTGTTGTTTTAGAAAGTATTGCTACAGTTAATTTAACAAACGTGACGTCATAACCTTACGTCATAAAGATTTGAATGGTCCGTGGAAATATTAATGACTTCGTTGATCATCCCTTACCTACGGATTCTGTTTCCTCCACCATCTAAACCCGGCGATGAAGAATTGAACAGTTTTCATTCAAACGTCAACATCTAGTGTTTCATCGTGCGTTATAGAAAGCATTCAAGCTGCTGCCGCAAAACTTATTCTTGTTTGCCCTCAGGTCCGCATCGGATGAAGATATGTTGAACGACTTAGCTCTCACACTATTTACGTCTATTGCCGGTTTCAAATTCTTGTCGTATTTCGCAGCACTCTTTTCGGACCATGCCCTTCTTAACTCTCTGCCCTTGATCCCATACTTTCCAAAATCTTTCCAAATATTCAATGGAAATTTTATGTCAAGGTACAGCCACCCATATGTAAAACCCAGTTTCTGCATCAGTCATTTTGTCACAAAGGCCAAAAAATTTGGAATTCACTGCCCACTGCGTTTTGCTTCTCACCAGTTCCGCTCCAAATTTTCTACCCTGTCCGCGACATGTGAGGTCACGACCTTACTCGCGCCCACTACATACGCACATGGGTGGCGGAACCTTTTTCAAAGTGGGTGGGAACAAGATGACGTCAAGACTATAGAAAATTTTTACGGTTTGAATTGGCAATTGTGACGTCACGAGCATTGAAATATGACGTTATTACTTATACGCCATATGAACGTCCAAATTATACTATTTTTGACAAAATTACACCACTACGAAAACGTGTCGGTAAACCACTTGAAATTCAAACTTTCAAAAGTGTGGGGCCAGGCCCCCCCAGAAAAGAAAGTTGGGGGTGCTAGGCCCACGCGTCCCAGCGTTCCACCACCTATGCATACGCACCGCGACGGGCATTCTCTCCCATCAGCGCGCAAAATGTTAACAAGATAAGAAACGTTTGGCATTTACACTTTTGTGACACTTATGCAACTGCAGTCAGGCGTGGGTTTCCCATGTAGGCTTTCGAGGCTATGGACTAGGGCGGCATAAGTTTTTCGAACGCTTAAATTCTTTCGCGAAGGAATTTTGCAGCATCTATTCTAGAGTTGCCTGATTGTCTGTGTTTCCGGTTTCGGTGCATTCTGGTGACTGGGGGGTGAGGAAGCTGAAAAGTGAATTAGGCTGTCCTCCAATCTGCTTGATAAAAATGTTTCTATAGCCTATGGGCATTACAAATCCAGCCCTGACTGCAATCATGTACAAGCTTCGCTTGGGCCAGAGTGAATTGAATATCGAAGGGTACTGTAATCGAGATTGCCAGTGTGGCTCTGTGACCGAGCACCACATATTCTTTGAAAGCCCTTCTAGCTTCAATTCGGAGCAGCTCTTACTGGCGAGGATTCAAATGATTATTGAAGACAAAGGTGTCATTTCGTGTGGCATCAATTGCCAACAAGTTGCAAATACTACAAATACCCCCACAATTGTGTTCTTGCTTCAGCACTGAGCTCTATTGTACAATACAGTCGCTCTATGACAGTGGTTTCTAACCTTTTTTCTAACACGCCTCCTTTAAGTAGTCGTCCTTTTTTTCAAGCCTCCCTGAATTTACATTAGTAAATTAGCCGGAACAATTTACTGTTCAAAAACTTTCCAATGTTGCAGAGCGCGCAAGGGCTTGCGTAACATCACTTCACGGGACTGGAGAAAAAGCTTTGTTACAAACGAACTGTCATGTAGCGAAACCAAACTACAATAAATCGTTCCTAAAGTGGCGTTTTAGTTCATTGCCAAAGACTGGCAAGAGTCTAAAGTGCTCGTTGATTAAGATTGCCGCATACTGTATTGTGTCTTTGCTTATACTCTGATAAGATAAAATGATATATTATTTTGTCTTTATTTTCCAAAGTTCTAGTCAATTTCATTTTTGGGACATCAAAACCTCTTGCAAGTTTTGTCACTTTTGTATAACTTTAGGTATTGAGCGAAACAAAGATATCGTATATTTTCCATAATAAGATGTGCTGTTTTTGGTCAACAATTTGCGCACTGCTCCACATGGAATATCGATCAAACTTACTACAAACACAACAATTCCCACTGCTCTACTGGCAAGTAATTTGGTTCGGGGAACCCTTTGCGAAGGTCGTGTGCAGCGGAGGACCGTACCTTTCAATGGAAATAGAAGCAAGTCCATGGAAATAAAAGAAAGTATAGGTTCAAATAAGCCTCAGCACTAACGTTTACTGTGGTAAGTTCCAGGGAATCTCAAAGTTGACGATTTCTGAGTGCTTTTGTGGGCCACTGAACAATCTGTGGCGGGTCAAATGTGGCCTGTTGACCGCCATTTGCCTATCCTTGCTGTTCACTAAAACCCATATAGCGATTTGCCTCCATATACTGCTGATGGCGCAATCCTTGATGCTGTTCGCACGTCAAACCTGTCACAGCTCAACGATTGGCCGCTTAAATTAAACTGCGTTCCTATTCGGTCTTAGGATTTGTGTGGTGGCATCACATAGCCGAGCTTACACTTCAAGCTGTAAAAAAACTTGCAACTGTTTGTTACAAGGGAACAAAATATCTGCGAGACGGACAGAAAGCATCACTATAGGCGAATTGTCGTTGCAACCGAAGTCGTTGTAAGCGAGTTCTGTTGTAGGTGGTTTACATGGATCATTTCAGAGATTGACTAAAAGCCTGCGTAACAGAATATGAAATGTACGCAGTCTTCACAAAGGCGACAAAGTCGAATAAATCAGCAAATATAGGAAATCGATTTCGCGCCAGGAAAATCGACGTAGCCAAGATGCGCTTTGTGAGTCAACGACAATTATAAGTTCTAGGTTTGCTGCAAGCTTTCGAGAAGTTTACCGACAGGACACTGTTTTGATTAGTTTGTGATGATTTGGATTTTACCATATCTGTAGTGAAGTAATCAGGCTACACAATGGTGACAGTTGAATATATTAGTAGATTAGTGGCAAAAGCAAAAAAAACACTTTGCATCGATGTTCTTCCTACACTTTATCCAAAGGTGTTAAACATGCGGTGCGCGGGCCACATCTGGCCACATCTGGCCCGCCGAGTCCTTCCCAATCGCACATGAAATCATTTTCTCCAAGAGAAAAATCAGTCCATCCGATATTAAAATTCGATACAAGCGACATTTTTCATGAAAATATCTTTATCCGTCGTTACATGCGAATGATCGCTTATGTGCTTTTTTCCCGTCAAAAATCATCACAGTAGATCAGACACTGATTGAGAGAACAGCGTGAGTCCGCCTCCGCACCGGCGTAGGCTTTTCTGCTCCTGCTTACACAATTGGGGTAAAGTCGCCTCTGGGGCTTAATGTGAGTATGGCGCAGAGGAGCAGACTGGTGACCATGCTGTCCTTCAATGTCCACTCCACCGACCTCACGGCCTGACGGTTCTGGATGACGAGACAATCAAATGGCTGCTCAACACCTGCCTCGAAATCTAGCGCGGCCAAGCAGTGGATATAAACAACTCGCTCAAGCGATCAAGAAGCCATTGATAGAAAATCAACCATGTGGCCAGCGAAACAACCTGTTAAACAATTATGGTCCACTGGCCCTTCATAGTGAAAGGGTGGATATCCCTCCTTTACAAGATCTTGCATTAGTTCTCTATATGTTTCCAAACGGTAGTTAAACACTTTCAAAATAACAGATAAGGATTTGAAGTTTATTAGGTCATGTTTTGACGGCCTACATTGCAGTACAAAAAATTCCTTCACTTTAGAAAATTTCAATCAGTTCATTCTCTGGCAGAGAACGTTGATCGAACGTTTGGTAAAACGTACAATTCGATCTTTCATGACAATTTTCCATTGCGTTGAAAAATTTCCAAACTTGAATGAATGTGAATCTAGATTTTTGTACAAAAAAATGTGAATCTAGATTTTTGTAAAACAACATATGTCTTCTGATTGTGGAGCACTTTAACCCAAGAGTTGTTTTTGGAGCAAGAGTAAAAGCAATTTGCCTGATTCATGACTTTCAATCGTTAGTTGCCAGGCTGTTGTGTTGATTCATTACTATAAATAGTAGCGCTATATATACCTGCGTACGAACAATATTCTGCTCCTTCACATCACAAGGAGAAAAACAATTTCATCAACTATTTGCAAACCCAACATGTTTTGTTGCACAGTTTTGGATCCAAGCCAGTTTAAACCAAACCAACATGTCAGGTTAATCTCCTCTCAGAAAGTTTAGAGTAGGTTTGATAGATGGCTTGTCACTGTCGAACACCTGATGCACGACGGTGCTTTTATGTTTTCCAGCCTTGTGTTCAGCACCAGTAGATTGACAAAAGAAATAAAATCACACGCGCCGCTATCATTGACTTTCAATTTGTTACTAATGCAGCGGCGTAATTCATACTGGAACCATGTGGAACACAAAAGGCACGACAAGAATATTACGAAGCATGTGTTCATTTAACGCAAACCACCACAAATCAACGCATGTTTACAAATTAAAAATATACTTATAGCAGAGCTGCTTATTTCAAACGAAAACTAACAAGCTTNTTATCATTNTTTCCACTTCAGTTGAGAGAACGGAAACTAGACAACTATATAATTTGAATTGACTTTCGTTTAACCGTGAGCACAACTAAATTTCGACTTGTTTTTCAAATAATTTATTTCTTTGCGAAAAATACAATTAGAATGGTCTGTTCGTAAAGCAACTCTTTTGTATTATATTTTGCTCATTATTTCAACAGTGTACAACTTCAATCAAAGTTTGATATGCTTATTGATCTTCTAACAGTAGTTCGCAAGTACACAAGATGTATATACAGTAATATCTGGATCACAGAAAGCTGGCAGTTTTATCAAAAAATCTGCTATATATCGTTCGTAAGACAGTAAACCAGTCAATCTCCTGCACTCAGCAGCAGCAAATGATTATATAACATGTCCTTTGGTTTATTTGCCTGATCCCAAAGCATTGAAACAGCCCAACAGACACATATGTACAACAATCAACATTTATAAACGCGAATACCTGTTTTTCAAAACAATCGTGAAACCGGCAAATGCAGGTGCAAATTTATTTTTGTGATTATTGTTTACGCGTTTTGGGAGATGGCAAGAAAAGCATTTTCTTACCTTAAAAAGATTTTTAACGCAGTTCCAAAAATTTCCGATTTGTTTCTATCAAGCACCATTTGTAGATTTGAATACATCAAATGAAAACAGATTCACAAACGCAGGCATTTTCAAAGCAAACTAAAAAGAAAATGTCAAAAGACAGGAAAGCTTTGGTATTTTTTTAGGTTTTAGACAAATCCATACATATTTAGTTTCTTTTTTAGGCAAAGATCATACGCTTTGTCTCTTTTTGTCATCTTTTATTTTCTTCGTCAAGCAGCAGGAAAATATGATTCCAAATACCTGTGGATAAAAGGAACGATACTTTCTTTTTGTTAAAACGCAATTAAACTTGTTAGCAACACTCACTTCGATCACTCCTATTGCTATACCGATTGCTCCAATGATGACCATGTTATTCTCCACAAACGCTGTTACAGCAAGTGTGCAAGGCTGTAAGCAAAAATGAAGTGATTGAAATTATCTCGCGTTTAGTGAAGAAAAACAGTTGTATCTTATTCGTATGCCTTCTTTTTTCTGTAACATAGAACTGAAAATTACATTAAAACTCTTTTCAAACTTCATATGCGCAATAGTTTGTACATTTATCACTGCACGTTTGTTGATCTTTTCCATGCATTAACAACACTCAAAAACAAAATGTAACTACTTCAAGTTTTGCTCCTTGTTCAAAATTGTTCAGAACGTGTTCCAAAAACTATATTTTATCCAAAAAACGGATTTTTATGATGATGTTGCTGCAAATGTTTTAGATTCTTCTTGCTTTAATACAATATGTAGGATAGAAATTAACCTGAATTATGAAAAATTTTTACCTCACCTATTGAGTGTGGAAAAATAAAAAATTCGGGATTTGTTTTTGTTTAAGCGTTGAACAACTAATTTCTTGTCACTGGATAAAGTATTATTGACCAAGTGGACATCTCTTACTTTATGAAACCAACTGCTTTTTATTTTTTACGCTCGTGCAAACCAATCTGCATTCATTTGTTTTGAACAACTTTTCAAGAGATGAGTCAAAAGTTTAGACCAAATGTGTGTAAAGATTTGAACTTTTGCAGTGCTTGCGTTTTTCATATTTCCAAACAGTTTTTGGCTCAAAAAATACTTCCCATTTCTTTTTGCAAAAAATTGTTTTTCAGCATGCCTTACTTAGATTGATAATCCTAGATAACACGTCTCAGTTTGCTAAAAATCGGATTTCATATATTTCATAAATGACATGGCTCAATTTGCCATAGGAAAGACGCCCTATGGGCAAGCCTGGACATTATTTACAATATCTAACCGTAAAATTTCAATAACACAGAACATTAAGATGAGTTTTAGAACTCAGAACTTGTTACAAATCTGCAAAAATCCTATCAAAAGCAGTTAAACAAAGTTGCAGCCTTTACCAACAAAAACTCAAAAGTAGAAAAATTTGCATGTCCGCGTAGATACTTGTAGAAACAGTGTTTATGACGATAATTTTCGTTTGTTATCGTCTCTATAAAACAATCTTTCAATGTATGCTTTGTTCACAAAGATTTATCGACAACGGAAACTCTTTTTTCAAAACCGTTTAAGCATAGAAAACAAAACACAACGTACCAGCGAGTTGACAATCATTGCCATGAACGGCATGCGTTAGCATTGTGCTTTTGTGGTACCTTACTAGTAATAAACTACCAAAATATTTTAATTAGAAAAACTGCTAAAAATGCTCAGGTCAGTTTCTTTAATTGTGAATTTTCACAAAGTGCGCGACCGGTGTTTGTGTCACACAAGGTAGTGTTTGTGTCACACAAGGTAGTGTTCAAAGAATACAAGAAAAATAAATATTTTTTCTCAACACTGGTCGTGACGTCAAATACGGTCGTAACTTCAAATCTCTGCTGAAGTAGGTAGGAGTTAAAGGATTGTATATGATCATACTTTGGTATAAATTCCGGTAGAGCTGCTATCTGGGTCTGTACATCCGGTAGAAATAGAGCAACCAGGATTAAAAGAAGGGTCACAGCCACATCCAAAAGCCTCGTTACTTTCCCAGTCAGTGCAACCGCCAGTAAGTCCACAACATTGAAGCTGCAGCAAAACAAAAAACTCTATAAAACGACNAGGAGCCACAAACAACAGCGTAACACACGCAAAGCTGCCCAGTNGCTCATCACAGGTTCAGTGTATAGTCTTTAACGGTTCTAACTGAAATTTTCATAAAGACGTGCAAGGGCTGCTGCTCATCATGTATGTTTTGAAATTCAAAACGAGAAGGTTCGAAATCACAACTAGTTGAAAACAGGAGACACTCACATTGTGTTGAGTGGCGTAGATAGGCTTGTCTTTGTCATTCTGGTTGAGAGCGGTTCCGTAAATGTTCTTCATTCCTTGAAGTACAGCTTGGCCAACCTTCAACAAAAAACAGTCTAAAAATTCTGCAGTTTTGTATTAACTACCAGCTAGTAACTCAGCTCTAATATGCAAGGTATGTTGTGTGCATCTCCGTCTTCAACAATGCTAATGTTAATCGTTAAAAGCACCAATTTCGCTGCAAGCTTTACAGAAATCGGCCGAATGAGCTCTGCTTTCGTCTTCTTACGATGATTCAAAATTGCACGGAACCGTATTCAAGTAAATAGTTTCCACACAGGTGAAGAGTTTGAATCCATCAGAAAAATTTTGAAAGGAAATCCATTGTACATAACACTGTGCATCGTATGTCCTACAACCAGAGAAATTTGTGCACTGTGAAAATCAATGGCATGTCATGCAATCAAGTGCGAAATTTAACAGAGCGTAACGTTCTCAACACCGGCATTATCTCTGAATGTTTTGGAACAGGATCCGAATCACACCTTTTCAGCGGTCAACAACTCACCGAGTCGTAGGTGACAAAGGCCCAAATGCCAATTCCTACTTCAAGGCAAAGGACGATGAACAGTAGAACCCCATACTGCAAAGATAAATAAATTAACTTCAAAACATAAATTGCATATTTTAGCACATTATACAAAAATCATGTGCTATTCAATTTATTTACAGTAATTATGACCTATAGAAATTTTATTTGCCCTATACCATTCTGTTCAGTCAAGATGCGATAAATTCACTACACCATGTTCTGTGTTTGTTTGTTTTGCCAACTGTGCTTATTTATTTGATCCCAACTGTTTTTTTCAACACTTTTCAAAAAGTGGTAACTGGTTTGGTTGACTAAATGCCCGCCATGATCTTCACCAATCCCGCACATGACATAGCGCCACTCTTTGTTTACATTGATCAGCTATTATGCCATTGCATTTTCATTTGATCTAATGTTCGCTAACACTGACAGTTGGTTTGCGCATTGCGCGATGGCTTTTTGTATTGCTTTTATTTATTAGCTGAGTCATATGAAACAATCAACCAATCAATCAATTAAGGTTCAGAAAATGTCTGAGCAATGTTCTTTTGAATCTTAGAATCAAAGCTAACAAACGTATAATCACAAGGTAATATCACAAGCAATTTAGTAAAAGATTTGTTACACTATTTTTATTCGTCAACAAAGCATGCCATTATGTGATATTTAATGTCAGATGAAAATCAACCTCAGTGGAACAATTTTTATTACATAATTAAATCTCCGAATGTAATTCAAAATTGCATTTTTGCACAACGTTTATTCTAAAGATCAAATTTTTAAAAGTTGTTATTCAAACAGCGTTTGCATTTTTATGTAAGATTGACAAAACTCATGTCAGCTGCAGAAAGCTTCCTCACTATAAAAATGTTCGAATTTTTATCTTCAACAATGAAACTATAGAAACTATTTTCAAAACTACAGTATTTCAAAGTGACGTATAAAACTCCAAAGGTCAGCCCCAGCGTCGGATTTAGATGGTGGGACCTGGGGTCCACTCGGAGTGGGAGACCCCATGTGCGGGTAAAGAATCTTCAGGTAGGAGGTTATTGATGAAATCATTAGTGTTTTCACAGATCATAAATATTTATGACAAAATCCTGTGACGCCGCATATGTTATCAAATCTCTAACAAATTCTTTTAAGCAACTCAGCATTCGACAATGATTAGAGATTTGTGAAACCGTTACAAAACCGGTCACCAGAAACATCGCATCTTCTTTTCTTGGAAATGTGCTTGAAAAAGTTTTGAAAAAACTTTCTGGGCGATTCAAAATTTTCATCATCTCCTCTTGGCGCCAGTCCTCGCTTAGCAGCAAATTTTAAAACAGAAACGAAACGTTCCAGAAACGACTATTCGCAATGATTGGCCTGACTTGCTAGCTCCGTATCACTGACTAGCTCCGTATCAATGGCTAGCTCCGTATCAATGACTGGCTAGCTCCGTATCAACGTATCAAAATTCGACCAGCCCCAGCCAAATCAATATGACTGGCTTAAGGTTACAGCCCAGGAAAGAGAGGACTATTACCATGAAACCAAAAACCTACTTGATCAACTGCAATTGCCCACAGAGGTAGGCACTGTCAAAACTTTAATTGCACAGATGAGAAACATCTCTAAGAAATAGAAAACGTGAATGCATAGCTGACCAGTGCTCTGGTGGCTGCTGCACCCTCTGCAATTAAAACAACAGGTAAAAAGAATGAAGGTAAATTTACCATTTTTAGCTGGAACGCGGTGGTCAAATCAAAACACCAAATTGCAAAGGCAGCCTTCCGGCTGTGAGTAAACTGCAGTAGAACCAAGACTGGTGGCATATATAGGAACATGGCTGACACAAAAAAATATTTCAAATATTCATTGCGGCAATGCCGCAAAGATGTTGAAATACATAAGGCCAATGGTCTAGCAGCTGCACTACAGGCTGATAAAACCAAGAAGTCATTTTGGCAAAAGGTTAATAACAAAAACTAATCCCCATCACAACCAACATTGGCAGGAGAGGCAAATGGTCAGAATCTGTGGAAACACAGCGTAGACTGCAAGGAGAACTATCTGTGTCTTGAAATGGCCATGTGTTCTTTTGTCTCCTTGACATCACTTCTTCAAAAGCTGCCCTTAAACAAAGCTCCAGGGCCTGATTGTATTTCCGCAGAGCACCTGCTCTATGCAGATCAATCTCTGCGTTTTTTTCTCAGTGAACTGTTTAACATGTGTATTGTTCGCGGGTACATGCCCAATTCCTGTTTAAACACAACAATAGTTCCCATATGCAAAAACAAGAATGGGAATATGTCTGACACATCAAATTACAGA
>JGI24159J19872_10013385_pt1 | contig 10661 bp, 6 predicted proteins | sample Ectturendosymbi4_FD_19872 | JGI IMG/M metagenome (IMG submission 19872)
GCTCTATCAGGGTCAGTCCCCACTGGGACTCGGACGAAGAGCGATGTAGGGTCTCGCACTCTTTGTCCCAACATGGCACATAGTTCTTCCGACGGCCAAGTGGAATACATTGTTTGGCAACGGATAGTAGGCTCTCGCAAAAATCCTGATATGCCCTCTCAATATTTGATGTGTCCGGACGTGGCAATCTCTCAACGGATTCACCTGTGAGACGGCAAAAGCGCTTCCAATTAGCCTTGCGAAAGTTCCAACGCTTCACCGGATCGCTGTGGGCAGGAACTTTGAGTCTTGGTGGTTTTATGAGGGAGGGCCGATGTTGTGACCGCGGGATGTTTCCTAGAACACGTCTGTCCGGCAGTCGGCTGTCCTGGCCGAAACTCGCGATGGCCAGGCCCGGGTTGGTGCCGACGTTCCATCGGTGAGAGGAGAAACAGGCTGTTTCCTTTGGGTCATACAACAGTCCAAGGTTGTTGGATGTTGCCCAGGAGTCCACGCTCTCACCTTCAGAAGATGTTTTGTTGTAACCCCAGTGGACATGTTGGCAGTTGAAGTCACCAACATACAGACTGGGGTGTGGGAACGTCGGGATGGCCGTTGGTGCGAATCGCGAGCGTGGAGGTTTGTAGACATCGATGATCTTGTATCCTGCAACGCCCAACGTCTACGCACAACTACCCAGTCTCTGATTGATCTGGAGACTGATCGACCAGTGACCATTCCAACCGCTCATGGACAACGTGGCAAGGCCATGATTCCTGCTCAGGACTGACCCAACTAGTGAGAATTTGGGAATCACTAGCTTGTCTGCAGTTGTGCAGTGGGTCTCCTGTAGTAGGAATAACGAAAGCGTTGTTTTTGTACGTTAGCTGCTCAATGACGGAGGCCTTGTTTTCAGTGAGCCTCTCGGTGTTCGGCTTGAGAATGTTGGGTCGTGGGTCTTCGGCGGCATTTTTTGCTGCCGTCCCCTGAGAAGGGTGTTGTTTGACCCATCCCACGCTGAACACATCCAGCACGGGTAGCAATGCTTGCTCTCGTGGTGACAGATTTGGTAAGCATTTCAGGAAATGCCGCAACCGGGAGGGCCACGTGAAGGCACCTGTCCTCCTCCCCAAAGTTTGGCGTCAGATGGTTTTGCATTCCAGTGAAAGCAATTTTATGGAAAAGACCGATTCTCAATTTGTTTGTCTGTCGCAGCTTGTGTTCTGATTTATATTCATTTTAGTCTTCAACTTTTTTGCTTTCTCTGGTCTTGTTTTAGCTTTTTTAGCGCAGACTGTAGGACAGAAGATGCGTAGTATTACGTGAAATCGATTTTTTATCAAACATTTGCTGATGGATTCAAACCCTATCTTTGTTGAGACTATAGTTACTTGAATATAGATACAGCATACAGTATGTTCAAGTTTGAATCATTGCGAAAAGATGAAAGCATAGCCCAGTCGACAGATACCTCAAAAGTTTACAGTAAACCTAGACCTATTGTTAATGGTCTAAAACTGGTGATCATTCTTAATGGCCAAGCATTTGTATTTCGAACTGCTATTGTGACAACAATGTCCAGCTCAAAAATGAATTCCTTTACAATTTGTGTGGTGGTAAATGATAATTTCAGTTCGGTATTTCATACTTGTTGGTATTCCACTCTTTCGTTCCAACTTACTGTACGGTGAACCGCTATCGAAATTAAACGTTTGAGCTCAGAGAAAATCTATTTCAATATTTTGATTGCACTTTGAAAGATATCAGGATTAAAAACTTTTTGATTCCCCAGTCAAATGACGAGTGAAACGTGAACAGCATTGCAACTTGCTTAAATTTTGCCACAGCAACACTGCTCAACTTTACACTGTTAGAGTTGGTTATCGTAAAAACGTACAGTTGTTAGAAACAAACAGACTCATGTAAAGACAGCATGTTGACAGGCTTTGATTGCTGGGAAAATTCATTAAACTTACGAGACGAATATAAAGTTAAGAAAGATTGGTTTGATGCTGTTCTTGTTCTTTATACACATCGTATGTCACTTGATTTTGAAAACGAATTAATGTAATTAGCGGAAACTGTCGATCCACTTTATGAATTTGACTAACACGCTCTTTTTTTCGTCCTCAATCAACCACAGACAAGCACGCGCAGCTTACTTTCGAGGACGTCATTGGAGTTTCGTCCACGTTGCTGTCAGTCGTCGATGACTCTCCACATTTCTACAAAAATATACAACATTTCCACTTTTTAAAATTGTCGGAGATGCACTTATTTTGAACGAAAATAACCAAGACACTGTCCACAACACGCTTGTATGTCAAAAGCAATACTTTTGCCATATCCTCCTCTTTAATGGAAGGTTCAGTGTCATCAGAGAAAGTGTTAGAAAGTGGACGTTGACCCGTGCGTGGCAGAGAATGAGGTGCCTGGTATGCAAAAGTAATTTGGCATTGACACTGCGCTCTCTTATATAAAGAAATAAAAACCTCAGCATTTGTATCTTGAAACCTCACGCAGATGAACGCTATACAATCACCAGATTATTATCAAATATGAAACTTACTTCATTCACTTTCTCTTCATCTTCTGAACAAGAACATGCCATTACATCATCAGATCCATGGTTGCACAAAACTTCGCTTTGTTCCTTTTTTAATTTCATGTCATCGATGGATTCCTTTCAAACACGTATATATTTGATATATAAAATACTTTTATGTTCTTAATCTTGAAGATTGGCAACACTTGAGCCAGAAGAATTTTAAAGGCAGTGAATTTTAATTTCAACCACAAGTTTTTTATAAATATACTGCAATGCTTCCTTCTGTTTAACATTGCTTTTTTATCAAAGTCGATTGCGAGTCCAACAATGAAAAATCATTTGGTGATTCACAACTGACATTTGTGACCAGAATGTCCCAGGTAAGATTGGTGAGGTAAGTCCTGTTGGCTACACCCTCGGGAAAGCGACCCAGAGGTCGTCCAAGGTCCAGGAGTGACTACATCTCCAACATTGCTTTGTCCCTTGCAGTGGTGTATTTAAGGGGAGGCGAGCAAGGCACTGGCTCTTCGCCCCCCCTCTTTAGTGGCCCTCCTCGAACGTTTCGCCGGTAAATGTTCCTCATTTTTGGTTAAAAACTTATTATCCACTCATAATATATTCCAAAGCAGATCATAAATAAGTATTCTGCTATCAAAGCGGCCCCTAACAGCAACTCTAATGTGTAAGTACTCTGCTTTCAAAGTGCCCCCAACAGCAACTGCAATGTGTAGGTCCTCTGCTTTGAAAGGGCCCCCAACAGTCATTGTAACAAATAAGTACTCTGGTTTTGAAGGGATCCTCAACGGCAACTGCAAGTACTCTGCTTCAAAATTCCCCCCCAACAGCAACTGCAATATGTAAGTACTCTACTTTCAAACGGACCCCCACCAGCATCTCTAATATGTAAATAAGTAAAAGCTTCAAACCAAGCTCAAAATCTTAAATAAATTGTGGGTCAAAATTTGTTCCAAAAAGTATTGAAAAGGCCCTATCAAGTAAGAGCAAAAATGTATACCAAATTGTAATTTTTTTTCACTGTCAGGGAATGAAGCTTCTCATAACGTAGTGTGGACGATTGTGAAAAACGGGCCCCTGCCTTAAGAGCATATGTAATGCATGAGAAATCCAAAGACTTTTGATATGTTCAAACATAGATATGTTTAGCTTTGTTGCTTTCAACGGTATGAGTATAGATTTGTTGCTTTCAACGACATGAAATGACGAAATAGATCTGTTTTGTACTCTATTAGTGTGTATCAAGCTCAATTTGCCATTTTGATTGAAGTCTATTATAAATTGCAGTCTGATATTCTTTGCTTAATGCAGCATATTCTTGTATATAGTCAAAATGATGAAATTTAAAACAAACTTAGTGTACTGAATCTGCTTGGTTGTTGCCTGTGGTTTCATGGAGTTCTTAAGAACATGTGAACAAATTCATGGATGTGAACAAATTCATGAAATCAATCATTTTTTGGGGGGAAAGTGTGTAATAAACTTTCTAATTTATTGGTAGTGAATGCAGAGAACTGGGGTGCAAAATTAGAGAAGGGGGGCTAATACCGACTTGCCATCTTTTATGTGCTGCTAGCTTTGTCTTCCCAACTTTCAGTGTCTTTAAAGTGGTGTATCATGAATACCTTTCTGCATTTTCTGTTATGTCAGTCAAGCCATTGTCTCAGAAACATATCCTTGGATGGCCCGCATAACCCCTCCCTAGGCTTGATCAAAAGATCTTATCATTGTTGGCTGGGTATGATGACGTCATCAGTACCCCCCAACCCTAAGTCCACTACTGGTCCTTTGGTGTGGAGTCAGCAGAAATATCTGAGATTGCTAAAAACTTTGAGGTATTTCGAGTCCTCCTAGGTCTCCTGCCCCTGCGAGCTCCCAGAGGAAAAGCGGATATAAAAATGAGATGAGCGCTGCATGCAACAGTAGCTCCATATTTTCACAAACAACGCGTGGAACATAGATTAAGTTCATGCAGAAATTGAGCAGCTCCCTGACGCAGAAACTTTCCTGTGACGTAAGTAAGGCCTATGGTTGGCCTGAGGTAGGCGGCGCACCCATGTCGGTAGAAAAGTGCACAGTTATGATTGTCTTTTAAGGTTATTTGAGACGCAATACCAATTACCTTCCTGGGAACATATATGGCATTTGGTGACAGATTTTATGTCGAAAAACATTGGTCATGAAATACATGGATAAATATCATTGCGAGGGAAGCAACTGATCAATCAAGCATTTCAACGTGGGCCTGCGAAGGCAAAAGAAGAAAATGTTCTGCAGCAAAGTGTACTACTACACACCGTAAAGAATTTTCCACCAGTCAGGTTGGGTTGACCAAAATGTTAACTATGACGCCGCAATTGCGACAACGCTAATCACCATTTGAAGGGTTGCAGCACTTCTTTGCCAATGCTATAACAGCTATGGTTTCAAGACGTTGTTATGCCATAAGCAGTGTTTCCACTCTGTTGTTACGGAAAAATACTAGATTTCATGATAAAAAAACACTAGATAACAAAAGCAAACTTACACACAGTGAAAATGCCCAGAAAATGTGCTCCAATGCCAACCATAGACGTTGTGCAACTCATTGTAAACCAGAAACAAAGAAAACGGGAGATAGCAGCAACGCTTGTGTTTGTTTGTACACGTCACTGGAACTTTTAACAGATGACCAAGTGACTTCGCAGCGGTTTAACTCAAAACATATTATATTTTCTTGTGTAATTTAGGATTTAATAAGGTAGAATTTTCAGCAAATTACAATTGCACTAAATCAAAAGGTCTCAATTGCAGTAACAATTACACAAAATCCAGGTCACTCTTAAAAAACACTAGATATCCATAAAAAACACTAAAACACTAGATGTAATGAAAAAAGGCTAGATCTAGTGGACACTAGATGTAATGAAAAACGCTAGAAAACACTAGGGATGGGACAACTGGCCATGAGTGAGCCTTCAGCGATAATTGAGACCACCGACATTTGATACGGGCGATGCAAACTGCCGTTTGCGGCAACTGTAGGACGGAAACATTTACATCACCGCGAGACTGGCTTGGCCAAACGTTTGTAACCAGAGCATAAATCAGATGAGTGACTGCTGCATAACTTCTACGAAACAGGATAACTGGTTTGAGAAATTCCAAGCGAGCCTGGGCAAGAGTTACCTCATCAGTAGACCCCCCAAATAGTCCAAACGAAAGACGTATCTAACACGTTAGTGCTAGGTTCAGCTGCAGAGGCTGCCAGAGTGGATAATTATTTCCTACCTTCCTGTCCGTCTCTCTTATCTAGATTGATCTCCTTGCACGAACTAAGAGCTCAGTCCGTCGTATATCGAGATAGTTTTTCGCCGAAAAAGCAAAGAGCTTTGGTTACATCTCACACAGGTATCTGGTGCTTGGGATGACAACTGAAAGTCTATGGTGCGCTACTTTCTGTGGAAAACCTGTGTGGCGATTGACAGCTACGGATACTTTTTATCAGGGTTCCTATCAATGCAAAGACTAATTTTTCTCATGTAGGTGATGAAATGCATCTTTTTAAGAATAAGATTCAATCGTTACAAATTCATGGATTTGCAAAAAAAAATTTTGCGATGAACTTTTTTAACCACTGATGGCCGTCGCTGCCTGAAAAACTTTGATATATGAGAGTATTCTAACAAATTTTAATATACAGGTAAAAACACTAAACGTTTCCTTCATAAATGATATTCTTAAGGGATTGCAGACATCAAATTATTTTACAAAAAGTAACATGTGCTACAAATGCCTTATTTTTTCATAGATATCAACTCGAATGTTTATTTACTTCCTCTGAAGTTTCATCATTTTCAGAAATGTCACTTCTTTCATCTGCAAACGGAGTTAGTGTGTGGTCTTGTTTTCTTCCGTTTCTTGTATGCACCATGTCATCATCCTAATGCAGAAACAACATTGAACTTTTTGAAGAAAATAAGGCAGTGATGGCAAACCTTGTGTAGACCGAGTGCCCGAACNGCAACCCTAAACTTACTAATGTATTCCAAAGCGCCAACACGGCAATTTAACGCNAATCGGCCAACAGAGCTTTTGGGTTTGAAAAAACAAGGTGTGGATTAACATCTTCTGTCTTAAAAGAAATTCACAATAACAAATCTCCAACACTTTCAGCACATAGAATATATGGGCCTAATGCTTTCCCATTGCATTTAATCACTCCAAATGACTCTGTGCAGGCCTCTTGGAATGATCTTCAATTATCTTTTTTTGCTTTTTTCGCTACGCTCATTTTGTGGTGTTTAAAACTTGGAGTCTACAAAAACATAATTTTAAAAAAATGAAGTACCCAGTTTAAAGCTCTTCCTATAAAATAATAGCTAACACTAAAAAATACATATTCCCTCAATCAACAATTTACTGCAGTGATTCTCAAAATTTTGTCCAATCTCCTCTTAAAGGCATCTTGGCTAGATGCCATGACCGCATCCTGTGACGAGGAGTTCTGCAGGTTAATTACATGCTGAAAAAAGTGCTCACTGTGTTGTACACGCTGGACAGTTGGTAGCAAATTGGAGATTGTACGTGTAATCACCACATATACATAGGCATACCACACGTCTCGTTTTAGCCGGAACAGTCCTGGTTTAAAGGCTTTGTCCCTGCGTCCCGGTCAGTCTACCAAAAAGTCCCGGTTAGGCATTCAGTCAGCCAGTATAGTCCTACACCTGGTACATCTGCTCCTGTTGAGATAATTTTTTCTATAATGAACAACATGTGGTCTGATAACAGAAGCAGAATACGAAACCCCTTATCACCTGTAAAATCAACACTGACTTTTGCTGTCGTGAATTTTACAACAAAATAAAATCGAGCAAAGACTTCTTGAAGAAAGTAGTGTGTATGCCTGCGGAAAAGTATGATTGGGCGATTGTGGAAATTTACAAATGCTTGAACATTGTTTTGTTTTTTAGCAAAATGCATTGTTTTAGTTTTTGTTTGTGTCTTAACTATAGGAATGAAAATAGCTACATACTCAGGTCCGTAACCAGGTTTTAATGTTTCGGGGGAAAAAAATGTTTGGGTGGGCAATTTTTTATTTTTATTATATGTTTAAAACATGTTTTTCTGGAGACAAAAAATTTTAGGGGCATTGCCCCCGACGCCCCACGTGGCTGCGGACCTGTGCATACTCCAGGTAAGATATGAACCACATTGATCTGATAAGGTTCGTTGTTCTGAAGCGTCCCGGTTTTCAATTACAAAAATATGGTATGCCTACATATACAGTATTTAAAGATAGTTATGTTTAAATCAGCAGATCTAAAGAGATAAATTCTTACGTCTCTACTTCAGGCTTCACTCGGCAGCAACAAAGACATCTAATATTAGTATGTTACTATTCTCTCCAATGCTACTGCTCGTAAACTTAACCTTTGTTTAATAATAATTGGTCATTGTGATGTAATAATTTGAAAATGTCCTTGCTTGCCTCTTCCACAGTTTAGCTTAGCTTGATGCAGGTAGTAGGCTTTACCACTGACAATGCTTTAAGAGTAAACGAAACATTTGGTTGGTATAATAAGCTTGCCAGTGTTCTGGCTCTACTCTACGTTCGTAGAAACAAAGAAGGTCCATACTAACTAATTTCCCGTCCAAAAACAAAATAGTGTTACCAAAAACAGTGTTATAACTAACGGTAGTGTTACCAAAGGTGATAATCTCTAAAGTTACATGGTGGGAAAATGAGTGTTCCTGCTTGAGCACTGGGAAATTAACTAGTTCTCCGCGTCTTAGCAGTGTTATTTTAGGTGACTGTCCCGACTTTGGGAACAGACTGGCTCCGCGTCCCTCTGCCTTTCTGATAACGAACTTTGTACTGGAGCGACGGTGCGCGTGCCCACAGAGAGGGCTATGAGCGCCAACTCTGGCACGCGTGCCATAGATTCGCCACCACTGATATAAGGTCTTAAATTCCAATTTTCGGTTTTTGCAGAAATTCAGAACCCTTGTGGAATAAACAAATGACTTCTTTGCTTTTAATCAGAAAAAAACTACTTCCATGATGCTAAAGTCTTGATTACATTTGAGAATTCTGACGATATTAAGTTCATAATGATATATACAATAATTGATGAATTACCCAAGGTATAAGTGATGAGTTACTCAACATCAGCTTTTTGCTATAAACGTTGTTCTTTAAATAGCGTATCTGGCTTTCATAAAAAATGAATCTCATCAACTTTCACCGTAAATCTCACTCGTCGTTTCATTTGATCATCGTCTGCTGCACGAGATATAGTTTCTTCCTCAACGTCATTTTCTGTTTCATCTTCGGACTTGTGGAAAGAAATTTCAGATAAAAGTTGTTAAATTTTACCCAGTTTTCTTTTCAAATAAATTTTATCGTTAGCAGACACTTGGTCTTTATTGATAAGTAATAAACAATATTTAAAGAATCGTTTAAACGTAACACAAACTTGAAGTGACTCAGACCTTTTTTTATACATAGTTCATTCCGTTACTTGAAACAAATGTAAAACTCGGAAATATCGCAAGATCATGTGCAAAACAACCAAAGATTTGAGGAAATTGTGTTGGACTTTTCAAAAACAAATGCCTTTGTCATGAGCGAAATGTAATTAATCATCGAATTTTCCCTTCTTCATTGTATTTTATTGACGATGAAAAGAGTTGTTTACAAAACGTCCTTTACGATTTCCTTTAAGCTAAACAGTAGATATCTGTATCGTTATTCCGATTCTAACTTCATGAGTAATTCTATTCGTTGCACATGAGGTAATGGGGTGACATGGAATAGAAACAATGAAAATAATAATTCCAGCACATTGCTGGGATTGTGTAGACTTACAACAGTTGTCATGTTTTACGAAATTTTTATAAGGTGCATCACATTTAAGTCTAATGAATCATGGTAAAGTTTCATTATATTAGCTCTTTGCCCCATTTAGAGTGTCAGGTGTGATCTGCGGCGCCCGTCTCCGCTTACTCTGCACCGCGAGCACGAGGCTGGACAGGTCGCGAGTAATGTTGTTCCAGTATCAGTCAGGACCCGACCGGGAATCTAACCCAACATCAACACACTGTAGGCTACCACTCAGCCCGCGCACCACGAAAAATTTTCATGAAAAAGTCTAAGTGTTTTGGGTATAAGTTAAGTGCAAACGCTTTTGCACCTTTCAATTTCTGAGATAAAAACTATAGAGTTTTGTTCTCACCGACGTTCGTCTTTTATTGCCATGTTTTAAAAGCAACAAATAATCACCGAGGTCAAGCTTGCTTTTTCTTTTACTTCTTGTCTCCTTTTTGTATCTGGCCTTGCTTCTCCTTCAGCTTCTCCGCCTTGTAGTTTCTGGAAAAAGATTTTTAATTGTGTTCCGGTGAAAACGAAGCGCAAGTCTCACTTTGAAAAATTTATGAATATGTTTTACGAGTATAGTGGTTTATTTGTTACAGAACATTGGCTTTTGCCTAAATCTAAATCATCTTGAAATAAAAAAGGAAAATCAACAGATTGTGTTATAGTTGATCCACATAAACCTGTCAATAAAAGAGCGAGAACACCAAGAAACCAAAAGACATCCCTTACTTTTGCTGTTTTTAGCAAAATTCAGCGCTTCCTTCGTGAGTTTTTGCGAATTCGTTTGCAACACAATTCTTTGTTACGTTGATAACCAAGAAACGTATATTTTTTAGACCCTCCCAACTTTTATTTTTGGCGCTTCACCACCAGATTTCCGGTGAAAAATGTAAAAGGGAGCAATTTGGTTGAAAAAATTGGGAAACACTTTTATGAAGTCTCTTGGTGATGGTAATTATTTAATTAACTTCAGCTTGTTGAGCAGTGTTGTCCAAGTGCTCGTATTACTCAGCAGAGCTTTTTTAAGGGTTCAGGCACAAGAACATGAAAGTGATCTAGAACACCGAGTACACCCCCACTTACAGTACTAGACAGTACTAGACGTGATTAAGTGCAAAGGCAAGAAACATTTCCGTTCACGAGGTAATTTCTGAGAAGATTCTATTTGAATAAGACAGGGGATAGTGTTGTAATAATGTGTGTAATAACCTAACTTAATACTGTATAAAACAATATGCAACTTGCTGCTGAATACTG
>JGI24159J19872_10013388_pt1 | contig 10660 bp, 3 predicted proteins | sample Ectturendosymbi4_FD_19872 | JGI IMG/M metagenome (IMG submission 19872)
CACCTCCACCTCCGCACCACCTCCAAGACTCCGCACCATCACCGCACCACCTCCACCTCCGCACCACCTCCAAGACTCCTGCCATATTTAGGTGCAATACAGCGTGTTCTTCCAAAAACAGAGATTTCAACACAGCCTGCTGCAAGATTTCTCGTTGCAACGCAATTTATACAATGTAACGATTTGCAACGAAAGACTGTTAGTAACGAAACGAAGCGGGCTACGATGTAACTGCAGAGATGCGAATTGAATTGTCACCCTGGGTTGGTTGCCGCACGTTGCAACCGTTTCTCAGTCTTAAGCACTTTCACATTCTACGCTGAAATACGGGGACGCCGGAACAGCAGTAGGGCAGGGGGGGGGCAATATAAGAGTTGAGGGCAATGGAAGTCTGTAAACAAACAAACAAATCGTCACCAATTATGCTTGTTTTTGCGCAGCAACGACCTTTACTTCAAAAACAATAGCAGAAATTGTAGAAAACCATTATGAATTTTGTGGGTGCGCGATAAGCTGCAATAAATTTGTTTCAGGTCGATCTTTATAAACCATAACATTAACTATGAAGGAGGCAACGTTATTGCCTATGAAATTTCCTATGATGCTGTCATGTAAGGGCACCTACGCCCCCATTTCAAAAGGCAAGGGAGGCGGTGCCCCCGTCATGCACCCCTTTCCAGGGTCCCTGCTGAGATAAATCAGTATCAAATCCCAAAACATCACAAGGCGCTTTGTGGGCTACTTCAAAGTCACCATCATCTCCAGGTCTCCTTAGCACCACTTCTACAAGCATTTTGAAATTTTCGTAATTGGAATAAACTTTTACAATGCAGTGACAACCCGCCTCAATAATTTGGTCCAAAGATCCGCTCAGTACATCACCAATTTCCGGCTCGGTTAAGGAGTAATAATTTGCTGTGTCACTGTGTTAATGTACTGAGTTTATAATATCTCTCGCATCGCTCGACGCGGATAGTTGACGCCTCACGATTTTATATACATGTTTGGCTTCTCTTTAGCTGTGCTCAAAACCTTGAGCTTAGATGGTTCATATTACTGTGCTTAGATGATTGGTTCGTACATACTTCGCTAAGATGCTTTGTATAGCTTGGAAAATGGATCACGAATATCAGCAAAAACCTTTTTATATGTCTATCAACGCACCTGTCTACAGCAGCCATCGAATGTTTTCTGACAGAATGACGACCTTAATTTTTTTTTTGATCTATCGACGTAACATACTCAATCAATATTATCATCTTTGGATGATTTTCGCAGACTAATATGATGCTCCGTCACATCGCTCAACGCATTATTAAGGCCTTCTTATAAACAATCGTTTTTTTGCATTTACTAATTTGAAAGTAGGCATGTTTAAGCTGGAGACATTAAATAATATGCTAGGGGATCTTTTAAACCGCCGGGTCATTGGTCCTTTTCTCGCATGGTTCAAAGGTCCCTTCCGACGCCATTTTTGCATTACATGTCATAACAAAAAAAGTGTACAGTATCAACTCTCAACGTCTTGCAGTTTTTAAAGTCTTTCCTTGACCACATCACATTTCCAAAAAATCTTTCGAAAAAAACTGCCTGCCACTTGCAAAAAAAACGCAGGCACCAAAATTTTACTTTCTTCCCTCGGAATTAAAATTAGCCCACAAAAATTGATTTGTCAGCTATAGCTCCTTTAAAACACACATGGGCAACAAGAAAGCAATCTAAGCTTCACTGCCAAAACCACAAGAACACAAGTTCACTAGGTGACGAGAAATAGCCTGTGGTCATTGAGCCCACCCTGGTCAAAGATCCCACATCTCCCCTACATTTATTGATCAAGCTTTCCATGTTTTAGAGCGCGTAAGGGCTCGCACCCCCTGGACATTTATTTGCGCCCCCTGGGAAGACCTGCGTCCAGTTAAGAATCACTTATTTAAATCATTCGCATCTCAACTGAATGCCTACAAAACATAAACACTAATTCTTTCGAACGTTAGGCTGCGCACTTCTCTCGAATGCTATATTTACTGTAACTCATCCTCTCGCATGATCCCTTCACCAAAATGCTACATTTGACTCAAATTTGTCGCCAGAGTCTTCAACCATGTCATTCAGCAGATATAGTGTCGCCCCCTTTACAGTCCTAATAGCGGCGCTGAGTACCGCATCTACAAATCGTTCCTGTCGCTGTCTCTTTCCCCACTTAGCAGCGCCTGCCACTCAAACCTTCGTTCGCAAATCGTTTCTGTCGCCAACGCTACACAAGCTGCTGCCTGAAGACAGCCTTAATCATAGGTTTATGCAGATGTAGATAATGATAGGTTTGATCCTTTAGCCAGGGGCATTACGAGGGGGGCAAGAGAGGCGCAATTCCCCGGGCGCCGAGTCGCTATGGGGCCGTCAAATCACTGCGGGGGCGCCGGATGGCTGCGGGAGGCGTCGAAAAGTCTCTACAATGTCACAAGTACTTTCTTCAATACAGTACGTTTGCTTCCGAAAGACCTCAGTTTCGAACATGGGGGCGCCAAAGTTGCTTCTTTCCCGGGTGCCATCAAACCTCGTTACGCCCATGCCCTTAGGTTAGGCAGACGACTATCACATCTCGAAAACTAGATGTTCTGCCACGTTGTCCTGCATTGCATTTGACGTCTTATTGGGCTGCCTGCTGTTCATATCTCATAGCATTCATAAGGGGAAGCCTGCCGTTCTGATCTTCAAAATCAACCTCGTGCAGAGAACATCCTAAACTATAATCTTAATCTCCTTGATTACGTGCAGTACATTCAGCTATGGAATTACACCACGCCTAAGCATGGGTTTATGCCAAGGAGAACAGCTTACATCGTGATCTGAGGACAGCCTTCATACGCCTTAAAACGACTGCCAACCTATCTTTTACAATGGGGTTTATTCCTAGGGGAAAGCCTACAGCGCCGTGCTAGGACGTCTTAAACCACTTCTAAACGCTAGTGGACCCATATTTGGCCCCACGCCAGTGGACGTATGCATTTTATTAGTATTCACATTTTGTTTTGGCTATGTGCTATTTCCTGACATACAAGAAAGTAAAATTCCCAACTGTCTTTGTGTTTGCGAAAATAGTTGGCAGAAGAACTATAACAATATATTTTTCCGCTGTCATATTTTTGACATGCAAGTTGCAAATACAAACATGAAAAATTTAAATATGAACTATCATCGCGAAGTTTTTACCTGTTGTTTCTGATTTGCAGGTGAACAAAGTCACATTTATTGTTTTCGTGAAAGAACCTTTTCAGTATAAAAATTAATGCTTGTTGCAGATGAACACAGATTTAAAAAATATCTCGAATATGAAATCAGTTTTTAGGTGTAATTCACAAACTTTTTAAGCTAAAATCATTACATCTTTAAAACTAATGGTACCTTGGGATTCCCATATCTGATAATTTGTGTGAACTTGTGTAAAATTAAAACTATGTGAAAATTCTGAAAAGTAATAAGAAAAGTAGCAGCACTTCGGGTTTGCCATAATCAGTTGCAATATTGTTGGTACCGAAAATATCCAGCAAAGTTCTGTTTAATTCATACACCAGATGACTTGCAGCCTTGTGCAGATATCCGGCGTAAACCAGCTTCACAATTGGTGTTGATAAAAGGTCTGCCATATTGCAGACAGAGCTCTGCACTAACGAAAACCGTGCGAGGGAAGTAATTTCAGGTTCCTGTAGAGAACAGCTGAAGACTGGGCTTGTCGTTGCGAAAGATTTTGTTGAAACTTTCCACTGCATTGCAACCGCAAGTAAAGAAATCTTTGTCAGCGTAACATGTCACTGTAGAAACATTCAATGATTTATTGAAAATATGTTTTCCTTTCGACTTTTATTAATGCGAAATGCAGTGTGAAATGTTTTGATATTCGGTTGAGACTTTTTTTGGCATTGCAAAGAACAACACGGGAGCGAAAACATTACCTTATCTTTTCTTTTAAGTTTTGTTTACGTTTCAAAAACTCTTACAGTTGCGTTTTTTTCCGGTCAATAAGTTAACCCACAAATTTAGAAATAAGACGTTGCGTGTAGGCCTACTGCAAGTTTTCATCAAATAAAATGTCTGAAAATCTGACCGCTGAACTTCTTTTTCTTGCGTGTGAGCGGCCGTTCAAACAAATTCCACAGGCTCCTCAAGCCATTTAGTGTTGCTGATGTTAGGGGACCGCAGATCTTCCAGGCGGTTCGGAGAGCAGAGGATGTTATAATCGAGGATTGGCCGACTTCCCCTCAGGGCCAATTTTTATTTGTGGCTCAAGTTGACAAGCTCCTAGTGGTGAGCCCTGGTAACTGACACAGTTGTAGCCCTGGTAACTGACACAGTTGTAGCCCTGGTAACTGACACAGTTGTAGCCCTGGTAACTGACACAGTTGTAGCCAGGCGAATGTCAACAAACCAAGAGGCGACTCGTATGAAGTCCCACAAAAAACGCTGAACTGTAACGAAATTATATATTTTTTTGATTGCATTTGGAGGTGACCTCATCACGTTGGTGAAGTCAATCTGAACCGCACAAGATTGACATTTGCGACTTGCGTAACACAGACTCAAGTGAAGTTGTTCTTAACGAAGTCGCCAGTGGCCCGTAGTGTTTCGCTGTAAAACATCTGCGAGTACTCGGAAGAAGTGGTAAAGTGTGTCTTTTAATCCTCATGTGATAAAAAAACAAGATATGTCCCCAAGCCAATGTCTATATGAATACGTATCCCCGGCAGAGCAGGATTAAAGGGTAGGATCCCGGGGCAATTTTTACTGGATGGCCCCTGTAACGTATTTGATGACGTCATCGGTTGTAAAAGTTATGTTTTCGCCGATTCGCAATGTTCCCGTTTGTTTTTTCCGGCAGTCGAGAATGTGCTTACTCAAATGCACATGGAGTTAGCTGCGAGAAGTAAATGCTAGAGTGCATTTTTAATAAAAGAAATATTTCACAGGCAAGAAAGTGACTCGGCAAGAAACAACATTCACCCGAACAACAAGCAGAAACCAGAGATAACAAACAAAAACATCGGAAAAAAAATATGTCGATATGGCCAGCCAGGCTGAGTGTGAATGTTGTTTCCAAGCTAATGTGTTGATTTTCACCTTCATTTTCAGGTGCTCTGGAATGGATAACGTCATTGCTTTAACATTGCTGCTTGAAAGTTTTGCTAGAAAAAGCGATTCAGTCGCGGCGTTTTAGCTAACACAGCCAGGTCCTTGCGCTTTTTTTTAGAAGCTTTTCGCTGTTAATTATGGCATTACAGATTTCGGCATCGCTCAAGTTAAACACTGCAATCTCGTTTTCTGCTTGTTCGTTCTACGAATCGACTGATTAAAACAGGGGTTCTTAACCTTTCGTGGTTCACGGACCCCTAAAACATTTTTTCGAAAGCTACGGACCCCTTTGGTTTAGATTCAAAAGAAACAGACTGCAATTGCCAGAATTAGCTGTAATCAACGCACTAGTAGTCAAATGGTTTGTAGATTAAACATAGCGTTTAAATAATTAAAGCAAGCGAATATCAGTCTATAATAAATCCAATGCAGGATTAACTAAATTTTACAATCAAAACGCAGAACCTTTGCTTTAACACGAATCAGAAAGAAAAACACTCGTAAAACACTAGTAAAAAAACAATCAGAAAGAAAATGTTTGAAGCAGCTGAGAAAACTCGCAAAATAAGTTTAACACAAATTCGTTTTTAAGTTTATTTCAATGCAAAGGTTGTTGTTGCTTTTTTTTCAACAATAACGTGAAACTGTGGGATGGTTTACAACACGCATGTCTTCCTTAACGTCCAACCTATTTCGTTGTTTGTTTTGATAGCAAGAAGAGCCGAAAATCCCGACTCACAGAGGTAGCTTGTAGCAAAAGGAGTATAAGGGCAACTATGGATCTCTTTACCAGGCGAGGATAAGCTTGTGTCAAGGAACACCAGAATTCTGCCACGTTCTTTGAGTTGAAATCGCTTCTTAGCATTTGCATTGTCCTCAACTCAATTAGGTCATCTTCGCCAGATCGTCATCACAAACAGCATCTAGATCTGCAAGAAATGGATTGCGAATATACAATTCAAAATTCAGATCATTTGAGCAATAACTTTTGAACGACTGCTGCGATCTATCTAAATTTTCACACATATTTCCGCGAAAGGAGGGAGACAAGGCTTCAGTGTTATCGATTCGGTTTTGAGAGATCACTTCCTCCAGCATTGGGAAGTTAGCAAAGTTGTTTCCCTCTAATCTCCTTTCCACAAAGGAAGCTTTGCTTGAAAAGCTTGCAATCTTTCGGTAACATCTATGATCGTTAGATCTGGTTCTTGAATTGACAGGCTTACTTCATCCAGGTGACTAAAAATATCTGCCAAGTAAGCTAAGCCATGGAGAACTCCTTACAGTCAAATTGCACTGAGAGAGGATTTTGTTTTTCCCTAAAAAAATGAATCTTCCTTTCTCAGTTCCATCAAACGCTTCAAAACTTGACCTCTCGAAAGCCAGCAAACTTCTGTATGATACAAAAGAACTTCATGTTGCGCACCCATTTCTTGACAAAGCTTTTTGAATATACAATGGTTCAAAGCTCGAGCTCTGATGAAGTTGACGACCTTCACTGAAGCAGACAATATCTGTTGTAAAGTTGATGATAGGATTTTTGATGCCAATGCATGTCGATGCAAAAAGCAATGAGTCACAACAATGTGAGGAGCTTCTTTCTTTACCAAAGTGGCAAATCCTGAGGTTTTACCAAGCATTGCATTTGCAGGCGCTCCGTCGGTACATAAACTACCAATGTTTCACTTCCAGTTGACGTCTTGCTTGGCAAAGAATTTATTTACCAGCCGGTTGCGACTCTATATGACGATGCAACGTAAATGGACATTAACAAAAGGCTTTACGCTTTCTACAAAACACATTGGTGTAGGACAGGCCCATAACTAGGGGGAGCAGAAAGGGCAAAGTCCCCTCTAAAATGTTTTTCGCCCCCTCCCCTGAAAATGTGTTGGACATAGTTTGAAATTATTTGAGATAGTTTAAAAAATTTGGGCTCTTCCTAGAAAAATCTTTGCCCCCTCTGGTGTCCCAAGCTGGTTAGGGGCTTGGTGTAGGAGCAAGTAATTATTTTGGTGTGCAAAGGATATCTTGTCAGAATTGCCTAAATTTGCCCGAGATATTTTATGCCACACACTTTCTCCCTGCAAACGTTCTTCAACTAGTGGTACATTATGCTTTTATTTACTACGTTGCCATAGATTGGAAAATTGGGTACTTGAAATTTGGTTCTTAATAATCCAATTGAAAAATGCACGTTAGGCTGTGCAAGAACATTGTCACAAGCCAGTTGGCTCAGTATTCTTGAGGATCTCACAGTTTTGAGGTTTTTCATTCAAATTCCAGCTGTAGCTGCCAGCAAGGAACCTCAGACCTAGCTGAGGTAGGCCTAAAGTTGCTACCTTCTCTGAAAACATATATGTGACATTCAGTGGGGTAACTTAGCTGAAGGGGCCCACTGTCCTGGCTACCGTAGGCGGCCCCCTAGCTAACATTCAGAAAAAAGTTGAGAAATGATAGTGAATCCTGATGTGGATGTCTATTGCTAACCAAAACACGAAAAACTCAAAAAGTCAACAAGCTAATGGAAACTCCAAAATACTAAATATCAAAATACATATAAGCAAAATGGCCAATGTTGGCTGGTTTTTACATTTAACTTGCCTGGGGACGGCTCGCGCCCCTCCCCACCCACCCGTTACATCACTGGTGATATATGCGGCACAGGGGCGGTTCCAGCTAGTCAGTTAAGGGGAGAAATTTCAGTAAAATTTGGCAGTCAAGTCTCATTACGAGTTGACTACTGTAGGAGAGGTGAAGTATGCTTCACAACTCTGCTGTGACAAAACAATGGACGGCAAAATGGCCTTATATCGCGATTGCTGTTTCCCGAATTGTGCAAAATCATGGTGAACAAAGTTCCTCTCGAAGGTTTTAAGGGGTGCGATCGCCCCAATCGCCCCATGGATCTGCCTCTGATGTGGCTTGTATCATATTAGGCCTATTTATATTATGAAGATGTCGTGAGTCTCACAAGATTGTCTGTTCACATGCGCATATACGCAACAAATTGTATGGCAAAATGTATTCATCCAGTGGTGTAGGAGGCGGGGGTGCAAGCGCACCCCCAAAAGTTTTGTTTTGTTGAAATCCGCGCAAAATCCCTGAAATTTGGGCAAAATCTCTGAAAATCCGAACAAAAGCCCTATATTTCTAGGCAAAATCCCTGAAAATCTGGGCAAAAATGGGGCCTAGCGTTGTTTGATTTCGAAAAATGGCGCTCAAGGTTTGCAGAAAAACAAGTGAAGATCATTTTTATTGAGGTCACACCGCAAAAACGGTCGGCAAAGTTGCACGACCATTTTTTGGGCAAGTTTGGGAACATTTGGGCAAAATCCTTGGCACCCTCAAAAATTTGCTTGCACCTACCTACACCTATGTACTCATCCAAACACTGTAGTTAGAATTAAAAGTTGAAGCTATTTTGCACTTGTATGGCATGGACTCTACTAACGTGAAGCAGGCCTAGATGCCCTGCATCATACGCAATAACCTCTGTGTACAATTAACAAAGCACATACATGAAATGCTTTCCTTTGGCAAAACTTTCAAATGAGTCAGTGATTTACTCATCAACTTTCACAAACTAAAACACAATGTTACTAGAAACAGTTTGTTGATTTTGTATATATTTAATGCGTTTCCTATGATGCAATAAACTTTTATTTATACAATCAATAGGAAAGAAGCATAATTTCATTAATAATGTTGTAACTTTACGAAGACTCTCCCAAATTTTCTGCGATTTGCATAAATTTTTGACAAATCAAACCATTTGAAGATGCGCTTTCACCAGTGCACCCTAGCTCCTACAGCACTGTTTCTACACCAAAAAGAAAATGCCCAAAGTTAGGGCAACAGTCACAAAAATCACGCCTCGTTGGCGCAGAATGCTTCTTTTCACACAGTACACAATAAAACTATGTGACTTACCGCTGTTAGTAGTCATTATCTTCTTGCATTACCTACCAAATAGGCTATGTCTACTTTCAACAGTCACATGCGGCAAAACGCCTTCTTCCGTAACGTCAAGTGAACACTTGAAGATTCGTTGCCATGCAGGTGTTACGCAATAAAGACCAATAGTAGAAAAATCTGCTCGCAAGTTTTGCAACCTGCCTCTGCAGGTAATTGGAGCAGACATGAGTGAACTGCAAGTTCATGACTGCATGACATCAGAACAGTGAACCTGGCTCTTGTGCAGTGTGAGTGTTATACTAGCAAATAAACTGTCGTTGCAAAAATTAAATCAATTAATCGAAATTAAACTGCTATATTCAGGTTTTTCAGAAATTTTGATTCTTAGACCCAATACCCAGGGGGGCCAAATGCCCATTTTGACCCCCTCCTGCGGACGCCCATAGCTTGTTTGTACAGTAATCAGAATCCGCTGTCATGCTAAGATTTACAAATAGATTAACTGTTATACTGGCAGCTGGCTTACACTGATAATTCTAGGCTTCATTACAGAAAAGCTGATCATGCGTACTTTAACTTTCAGGGGTCCCCGTACCATGGCCCCGGTGCAATGTACGTCTAGTACCCCCCTAGTAGGCCCTGGCTTTAGCACGCAATAGTAACGTTTTCGTGACTTTTGTGCAATAGGGTTTGATGCACAAATCTTACCCATGTCAAAAAAACGATTATTAGGAAAACGTTACCAGCAAAATCAAATGTATTTGCATTGAACAAAATCGAAAACACTTATAGGCAGGGCTACCATCGATCTAGAACCAAAAATAAGGACGGCTGAGAAAAATTTGGCTTTCCTAAAAGAAACCTAAAAAGAAAATGATTGTTTCTGTTTGCACAATTAACATCAGATCATATGTTTGCCCATTTATCTCCAGGAACCAATTGCTTCTGCAACATCTTATTTTAGACTTCCTTCTTGTAATCGTCAAAAAAACGTTTTTTTTCGCTAGCTTATTTCTTGAACCAACTAAATGCTAAACCATCGCTACAAAACCAGCATTCCTAAGCATCCTACCAGAGTAGATATCTTACAGTGGTAAAAATGCCTGATAGTGCGTTACGTCTCTGTGCTACAAGATTATACTACTTTTGTGAAAACCCTGATTACAAAATGTTTGCGATGAGATAGAAATGGTCTGTATGTCTATCAAATACTGCTCATTTCAAATTGTTATGTTACAGAAACAAAAACAAAAAATAAGGACGCAAGTTACAAATAAGGACATTTCTTAGAAATAAAGACAGTAATATTTACTAAGACGTAGTCCTGCAAAATAAGGACAAATCTTAGAAATGAGGACNGTATGGTAGCCCTGCTTATAGGCCATTCAGTAGCGATTTCTAAAACTGGCAGACAGTCAAACTTGTAGATAAATCAGTTGCTGTTGGGGGCCCCTGATACTTAAGGCAACATAGGAATATTATATAGAGTTGTATTCTATTGTATCGCTTCTGAATCACAAAAACATTTCATACGAGTATTTTATTTGAAACAAATGAATTTCATCACGGGGGGCCCCCTTGCATCGGGGTCCTGGGCAATTGCCCCCCCCGCCCCCCCCCCCCC
>JGI24159J19872_10013389_pt1 | contig 10660 bp, 9 predicted proteins | sample Ectturendosymbi4_FD_19872 | JGI IMG/M metagenome (IMG submission 19872)
ATGTTCAAAGAAATATATCTCTGTTTGTTCTTGCCTGTGACACTTCCTGTTGTTTCTACTTTTGCTCCATTGTGCCTTGCAGGTTTTGATGGGATAAAAGTAGTGTCTGGAGATCCGATCGTTATGTTCGAATAAGAAGCTCGAAAACGCTTTTATTCACTGTTTTATTTCATGTGTTAAGATAAAAGTTAAACAAGGTTTACCNTGAGGTCATTTGAATGATATCATGCAGTATTAGTCACGACATGCAAAGCAACTTCTGGTATCTTACTCAGTATCTGAGCAAAAACTCATTGTGATGTATGAAAAGAAAAAAATGACTGCCCGCGATGGAAAAACATATGTCAAACAAGTGCCGGGATTATACGCCACACTTTGTGGCGATGTAGGATCTGCTTTTCTTTTGCACATCGTGATGTTACATACCCCACACAATAGTTCTACAAAAATTATCACTTGTAAGCAGTATATTTCACTCTTGCACCGAGATTGAAACCAATTTAATCATATTCCTTTAGGATCTTGTTGCGTTTCAACCTTGCAACGTACTGTAAAATCCTAGGCTTTGAGAAGACAAAATGCTAGAGCTATTTCAGGTGGGACAAATGATTGTTTGGGCCCAGGGAACTACCCCAAATTGTTTCATTCAATTCGTTTATGATTTTCGTGTTTGCACCACGCTGCCCTGCTTGTAAGCTGCAGCGATGAGCGAAAACGTGGCAAATCTTTCACCAGCTCAGGTGAAACACGTTACATGCTAAAGTAGGAAGACAAAGCGTTTGGATGAAGTGAGGCTTGAATCCTTCATGCTTCTACAAAACACTTCAAACAACTTCATTGTTTGAAAAAATATTCAAATATATCGCACCAGCATTGCCGCATCATTCACTTTTCAGCAATGCGTGTAGGGGAGAACGTCTTTTTCATTGTTCGTTTGTGACCCTTGTCTTTTGTCATCGACATTTTGACCTCTGAGCAAAACTGCTCAACAGGAAATATTTGTTCTTCTTCTGGCGAATCACAGTTTTCCAAACCTTCACTTCCGGATGTACCCTGCTCGGCTGCTCGCTTTCGAATGACGCACACCATTTGGCAATTGTGATAGCGCGAATGTGTCATATACAAACAGTAGGTTCGTCTAACTACCTAAAACTTATTGCGGCAGTTGAGCTGGTGCGGCAATGATTTCGCAGTAAGAATCAACACAACAGCTGAAAGCTTCGAACAAGGATTCCTCAAAGCATTCGGCCTTTTTCTTCAGAACAACAATAATCCTTCATAAAGTCGTCGGTTAAATATACCGTTACAGACGTTCCCTCAAGTCTTTAATTTCGCCTCCGTTGTTCAGTATGGTGAAAACATTCATGAACCGAAACCTCGGCTCCATTTTGAAATTTTGTTCATGGGACACCTGAAGAAAGCTTCCATTCACATTTGAAGCGGAAGAATCCATCAGAGTCGAGCGGTTTTTTTAAATGCCCTGAAACGATTGCACCAGAAAATGCGATTGTTTGACAGTTGCGGTGTCTTTGGAAACAAAATAAAGAGAGACACTTTGGTCTCGACTCTAGATTAACACATTGATGTCATCTGAATGTAATTGAAAATATGGGAAACGCTCCCTTGTATTTACGAAATAGATATCAAAATGCAAGCACAAAATTTCAGGGCAGTTTTTTCCAGTAGTGTGTATGTGCATAACGACACTGTGCATGTAGCTCTTTATATTCAGACTTTTACATTTTTTGCAAGGATTAATCAACAGTTTGTAATTTATTCAAACCAAAACCATCGCTGCTCAAGTCTTCTTGTTGCAAAGGGCATTTGCTCGTTGAACTTCTGTTTTCTTCCATCATGATTCATTCACATGACGTTTCATTCAATCGAACACGCGAAAATATCCATGTACCTTCTAGTCAGACCCGTAGCTACGAGAAGTCGTTCGGGGTCTGTGTGACACCGATTTTTTTGTTTCCCCCAAATTTTGCTGAGCCCAGAAAGTTTTTTTGCAGTTTGTTTGTTGTACATATCATAAGAACAAAAATCTTGACGCCCTAAAATTTTTAAACCTGGCCACGGACCCGCTTGTAAGCGAGCGAAAACGTGATTAGCAACTGAATAAGACATCCGACTATGCTGTTCCATGAGTATATTCAATGCATATGGATGCAATAATTGGTGATATTGCGAAACTCGTCTACCTTGTCTCGTTTCAAACTATTTTATTGTCTAAAAAATGTCTTGCTCAAAGTAGAAAAATTATACCACATATATATAAATTACTTGAGAACGTTGAACAGTTGCGCAAAATTGGTCGGCGTCACCTTTGGTGGTTTCCGTGATGCGCGTTGCTTCTGTGCATGGTTTTTGTGTGTGAATAAAGCAATGGTTTGGATTTCCTCTGTTACGTAATTTATTAGGACACTTTGTTATCTTTCTGGAGTTATTTACAAAAAGAACGATTTATGGAAGCATTGGTTCATAACAGGTTTGTTGGTGAAAATTAAAAGAAAATGAACAAACAAAAGATGCTACAGTGTATTCGTTAGTTAACCAATGGGATTATGACGTTCTGTTTTTAATAGTACTGTAGGTTTAAAAACAAGATCCAAAATCCAAGTGTCCAACAGCTTTTGCATGTTTATTGGTAACCGTTATGGCTTGATACCAAGACGACAGCATGATGGATGTTTTACTGATTTCCTTTAGTCCTGAGTGTATTATGTGAGCAGAACTTCAACTCTTGGTGCAACCAAGGCACCCGCCTGAACCATTTCATCAGACGTTAAGGTCTTCCATACGCGTGCTTATTCACGAAATCTGAAATGGTTGGTTTCAAAACGTGAAGTTTCGTTCGATCAGACATGTGTGAGCAGCACTTCTGATAAACCAACGGTCTTTTCAGACAACCATTTGCCTATTTTTGTAAAAACATTCCTGCTTCCAGGGGATGAATGTGATGGTGACAGTGTAGTGAACACATGTGCAGGATGACTTATCATCAGCGAAACACCAGGAAAAAAGTTCACATTCAAAAACGAAGCTACTTTTGGATAAATCTTGTTTCAAAATCTGAAATCAGTAATCCGGGAAATGTCATTAAGCGGTGGTGCGTGCCATACAAATACACCTAATTCTCCTGCAGGAAAAATGTGAAATCTGTTATGGTATTTTTAAACCATATCATGAATGGAATTAAACCTAAAACAAACATTGTTGCTAAAACAATATTTACAAGTGCACAAATGTAATTACCAATCGAATGAGAAAGTAATTGTTATACCGTTCAAGAATATGACAAAAGAAGAAGTTATCACAAATGATGTCTAATAAATTACCTGAAGGAGAATCCGTGTTGACACGCTTACATGATTACAATGGAGAAGTTTTTGAAGTACAAATGAAGACGAAGCAATTATGTGGCACATCAAGAAGATGAAATTACTCTATGGATGGAAGCCATATGTAACTTACGATAATCTGACAATACAAGAACTCTAGAAAAGCATGAAGCTTGGAGATAAAGCAACTTGAAGAAAAGAAAAGCTTGAAGCTAACAAACTGTTAAAAACATATTTGCAAAATGCAATTACAAATGAAATGTTTTACAAAAAGGAACAAATTATTATTGTGCCATTAGCGTATGTGTACATCGCAGTGTAATTATTGATGTGTGTTATTGATTGCATGTTTTAGTTAAGAAGTAAAGATAGTTAGATAGCTAGATAAATTTCACCCCAAAATATGACGCAAAAAGATATGCATCATTGAGTAAACATGTTGTTAAGCCATGCATAAACGAAAAGGATCACCAATAATGTTGCGTATCCACAGTGAAATAAGATGTTGGCGAATTAGAGCAAAAACTGTTGCGAAATCTGACAAATGCGAAGATGATGTAATTTTACACAAGCATAAGAAGCTTGATAAAAACAACAGAAGTTTCTGGAAAAGATTACCTGAAAACCGAATCATAAGGCAAAAACAACTTGGAAGGATGACGCATGTTCGTGTATAAAGAATTAGGAAAAAGGGTAAAGAGAAAAGCTAGTAAGAACCATAAGGCGAGAACAAATTGCTAATATGATGCAATACTGTGCAACCCGCACAGAAGCTTGACAAACAACTGAAATCGTTGCATGACATTGCATCAGACTAAAATGCCTGAAGGCAAAACTTCAACAAGCAGGAAACTATTGTGAAAGGAGAAAAGTGGCCTGAGGGCAGGAAAAACAAAGCAAATCCGTTACCAGGTACTCTGGTGTGCGACTGAAAGGGGAGTTCGATTTTGACACTCAACGGGGTAGGAGCGTTTTTATTAGCTCCTGGTAAAACTGATTTTAAACTGTAAAGAATGAAATTCTGGCAAATTCGTTAGGATGGCAAGTTAAATAATAGGTTTAGGATTTAAGAATTGTAGGTTTTATTTTCCTGATTCTTTGAAAGTTGTAAATATGATTTATTGTTACAGTGATTGAAAGTAGTAAATGTTTCGTTAGTTAATGAGAATACAATGCTCGCAAACTTTAAATCACCACAGGGATTCCAGTGATTGTTCATAAAAACAGTTGCTGTTAGTCACTGTGCTAGTGTATAAGGGAGAGAGAATTATGAAACCATGCGATCTAATTGTAATGGTGATAGCAATTAGGTTAAAAGAACTCACCACCTGCAGTTTAGTGAAACGGGGTAATGAAATAAACTATACCAAAGCTAAGCTACGTCATGTAATAATGTTGTTGACATCGGGCAGTCAATAATATTCTTACAGCTATAAAAAGATTAGAAAAGCATAACGTAACNTTATCAATTCACAAACTAGCATAAATTAACTTGTAATTCCGTGAAATTTTTTGGTGGTAAATAATTACAGAATCTGCTCTTTTTCGACATCTCCGCAGATTTACACTCAAACGTTTATTTGAACGGACGAACAAACCAGCAAAGCCAGGGCCGCCAAAAGTTTTCACGTACCCAAGGAAAAAATGTCAACAAACCGACGAAAAGAAACGGTTTAATTTCGTATCTCAAGAGTTTGTTTTTAAATTATGTTGTTAACCTGATAACGACAAGAATCCTGAAACACAGTGACTATCGATTTTATGATCTTTCGTAACCAGTGATCTGCAAAAGAGTGAAACCAATCCCGCAACTTAACAATTCGCCTCCTGCTTTGTTTGGCCAGTAGTGGGAACCAAACAATTTCTCTATGTTGCGCAAACAGTAAAGCCTGTTTTTTCTGACAAGCAGGAAAAGCAGTGTTGTTTCCAGTATACCCAACATGACTTAACAAGCTTCAGGTGTTCTGCTACCCAACTGCAACAGCAGCAGTCCACATCTGCCTTGACAATCGAATTTCCACAATCTGCAAGTATCAAGCAGAAGCAGATCAAAGGCGGTTTTCCAAGTAGCTTCCACCGCAGAGTAGCTCAGAGTGGCTCGCAAGCGTGCCTATCAAGTTCAATTAGCTCTCTACGCCCCACATCGCTGTGTTGTCAACGAAAGATCGAAATTTGATAACGTCGAACTCACCGTGTAACCATTGCCTCGGAGACAGTTACGCAATCAAACACTTACTTCACCCGAAGCCTGAAAGTTTGGCGGTAGTTCAAGTAACTGGTTGCTTCGAATACCGGCGGTAAAAGAAGCGTCTACCTCACTTAAGCACTCAGCGGCATAGAAAAAAAAAGAAAAAAACAACTCAGTTTGGTTTCATTTAAGGTTGCTAACGCATTCTTCAAGCTTTACACTGGACCAGACCAGATTGAACTTTCACCAGTTCTCCCAAGTGCACAGTTGATCTTTGCGCACAAACCTTTTAGTTTGTATGGGTTCATAATGAGGATTAGCTCACTTGTTCTTACCGGATAGTCGCGTTAATACACAAGCTGAAGACTATGTTTTGGAGCTTAATTCTGTAATGATATAATGCTACACTGATGCCCAAAACAAAATTCCGATGTCTGTTGCAAGACGTGAAACCAATCTGCAGAATTTTGGCAGACATCTCCCATTCAAGCACAAAGAACTATCGCAGCAGGAAAATCTTGACTGCCTTCTGCTTTAGATTTAATATTTTGCTTTCAAGCAGACGGGCAAGCGCAGACTGGTCGCTCTGTTCCATTCACTGAAACGTTTTTGAGTTCAGGCGATGTAATGAACATACGTTGAAATCGCTCACGCACTTCGCATTATATATCGTCAATTAGGCAAGCCACTGCTTTGGCCAAGATCACCGCTTAGCCTAGCGAAAAGATCAGCTTGATTTTAACTTACGAGCATCAAGACCGCTGTTGAAACAACGTTTCTCTCTCGTGATTTAATGGTTTCCCACATGTTTCAAGGGAAAGCATCATTTGGCATAAACCTTCTTCCTGCCACTGTTCTCCCACAGCTTGAATTAAAGCAAAATAAGTAACAATTTCAGACGCGTACTTTCAACACAAACTCGTACAAAAAAGACTAGAACATTGTCAATTAATCACACAGGTTTTTCATTAATGCAATAAAACGTTGAACACCGCATCATGCCTTATAATGCCCAGCAGGAAAGCACTCAACCAGAAGTTTTTTTCTGGAAAAAAGTTCCGGTTTCGAGCAAATACAGTCCAATTCCTGCAGTGAGATTCCAACGTTAAAAAGCGATGATTTTTTATGCTGGCATCAATGATTGCCGCCCCGCACCCACAGTAAAAATTACTGCGAAAGCTATGTAACTTTATGAACCTGCTTATTTCATGATTCAAACAATGTATAAACGCAATTGCTCTCGAATGACGCTAGGTTTCTTTGGAAGTTACGTATGAAACCTTTCCAGATTTTGCCAACTCGAAAAATAGAACTTTTGAAGGAGCTCTAGGTTAACTCTGAAAAACCAGTCGCCATAAGTTAATTAACGGTTTTATGAAAGCTTGACATGCTACTTATTTTGAAAATCACAGACTTTTCCTTGATGAGGTCAAATGATTGCACCTGAAGGCAAAACAGTCAGTCTTGCCCATGGAGAATGCTTTTCTATCCCATTGCATGCCAAATTGTAACGTCCTCATCCTATGGGGTTCCAACGAAACTAGTAACACAAAGTACATTATATCATGTGCATGTCTAATGCCTATAGCTTGCGCAGAGCCGTGGTTAAAACATCTCAAAATTTCCAGTTAGATGATCCAATGACAATTGGGGAGTCTCTTTTTAGTTGTCACCAAAAAAGTGGAACAACGACTTTGTTTTTGGGGATCTCGCATCACTCCTCCACGGCGTTGAACCTCAACGTGTAATCCTTCTGTGCTGTCTGCATATTATAACGGTNTTCAACTGCATAAAGTTCCTGTTCCATGACGTAAAATTATTACTTATGAGAAATGGAACAAATGTCAAGTTCACTGTCCCATCCTATGGGGGTCAAACCCTGAAAATAGTTTCAGTGTCGTAAAGAACTCACGGCAGTAAAAGTAGCGAAGGTTTTTAGTGTTGGATTGGAAGAAAGTCTGAAAAGGCACGAGGTTGAAGTTTCTTTGGTGTATTTTACTTGGTTCCCTTCGACTTGGTTCCTCGATAATGTGGCTTTGCATGCAACACAAGTGATCGATGAACGTTGCACAGCAGCGGACCTGTTGTGTCACGCTCTTCTGTTTCACTGACATTGCTATCATTCTCAGTCAAGGTAAACGGCAAAATAAACTGTATAGCTGAACTACAGCTGCATATGTTCAGTGACATTCAGTAAAGAAGCGCAAACTTAAAATTTGTCCTGGAAATTTATTCCTTCATGCTAACCGTGTACTTACAATGCTTTTCACGCTGGTTGATATCTTGAAAAATTAATTACGAACTTATTCGACACAAAAAGCAAGGTTTTTCAAAAGGCAATAGATGATTTACATAAGTCTCGTTTCTTTCCGCACCGAATCACTTACAAGAGTGATTCGTTGCCGGTCAATTGGCCGAACATGCCCCCGGTAAAAGACTAATGTTGATGCAATAGTTTTCATCGAACATTGTTGTATTTCAAACAAATGCAAAGGGTTGAAATATAGCATTTTTGTTGACTAGACGGACTTTGTCAATAACAGAGTATGATGTTGATTGACGTCTGTTTCATTGAAGTGAGTTTGAAAGAGTTATGCCCAAACAAAGGAAAGTACCTGGTTTAGATCAACTTTAGTAACACTTTGAACATTAAAAACCTAAGCAAGTATATGTTCAAAGCAAAATCACAGTCGCAAGTTTTGCCAGAAGTGTTATACTGAAAAACGAAATGAACATAAACTGTTTGCGGCCCTCCATCATTATGAAAGATATTGATTCAGGTTTCACGAATGCAGCCGAAAAATCAATGACAGTCGTTGTGCAAATTTCATCGATTGGTTCGCCGCATGTTTGTGGACTTTACGCCGAAGCGCACGATGGCGGCAAGTTCAAGACAAGCCATTAAAAATAAATGAACCCCCCGGACAATAAACAGATTGCGCTTAAAATAGAACCAGGCACTCCAGGGATGCAACCAGCTGACATTTTCGCGGGGGGGAAATGTTTGTAACTTGTTGCTGCACCTGAAAGCTAAAGAAGATATTGGCGCTTTCAAATTGTTTTTGAAAATTTCGGGAGTGGGCAACTGCAGGGTTGCCCCGCCTGCCCTGGTTGCGGGCCTGAAGCAGTTTTAGAAAGTAGAGCGACTTGGCGAGTCAAGAAACAAAGCACGGCGAGCGGGATGAGTGCAAGTTGATGCACAAAATGGCCAAAGATAATAAACAGCCCGCATAATGGTTTGTCCTTTTTTCGTCGGTAATTGTTATGCTATGCTGAAGCCGACCAACAGAACATTGCCAGTGAAACATTTGAAGAGCTCTACGTACGTTTAGAATATCGCTGCATGAAGCTCATTACCACGAGCAGTTGAAAACCAACTCAGTATCTCGGAAAGTTAAAAGGCGATTTACTCGACGTTATCAAGTGGTGCGTTTTTTCGCAGCGCGGCTACATCCAACAAGAGACAGCCTTACCTTTGCAATTGCCTATTGACTGTCAGGAGCAGTCAGTTTTTCATGTAAGCATATATATTTCACGTTGCTGAAAGCAAAGTATCCTCGATGGTCTTCTTGCAACGCGTGCAAAACATTCAAAGTGCACAAACAATGGAAAGATAAAAATGACTGAATTTCGCGTCCATCTAAAAGATGAGAAGACTTATTTCAAAGAAGCAGAAGAAGCAGTTTGTCGTGAAACAGTTGCCACTGCTCCGACGTCTGTCGCCTGCTTTGACTAACGTTTATGCGCAAACTGAACCGCCTGAAATGCAATGGATTTTGTCAGTTTCCCCCTAAAATACAGTGAAGAGCTGGAAAACGTCATGCACCTTTCGCGACACTACTTTATCACTGCAAATATCATCCCTCCCCAGCTATTTAGGAAACATTTTCAACCATTACTTCCCGTTCAAAATTTCCACATTCAATCATTCAATTCCCGAATTCTCGCTACCCTTTCTGAGCCTATTTTTTGTTTTCTCTGAAAAACAAATTTTCTTGCACTAAGAATTCACAAACACTGTCCTGATTTGCTCCATCACGCAAATCTTGCAGTGCTGTGGGGCGACCGCCCTCCCAAATCTTTCGTCTCCTGTGTCTGCAGTGAACTTGTAGACAAGTTAGAATCCTTGGATCCAATTTTCTTTTTCTCATTAGAAATTAGAATGCAGCACAAACGTTCGTACTCCGCGGCCTTTTTTGAATAAAGGCTGTTTCCGAAGTGCATCAACCGCCTCATTGAAATATCAATTGCGAGTATAAGACCCCAGAGTTGAAAACATTTTTGATAAAATTCGATCAAAGCGCCAACTCCTTTTCAATATTCAAAACGGATAATATCTACCCAAAAATTACGAAGATTAGCTCATGCTTGTATTTCTGTTGTACAGCAAGGCTGCAACGCAGACAATGTAACAAAGTTGGGGGTGCTTCTTGGCAAAATTCTGAAGCAGTGTATTCACAAGCGAACTGTTGTCGGGGTTAAAATCGGTTTGTTCTGTAGACAGTCACGCAGTTACAACATGCCAAAAAAACTGCATCTTATTTTCAGTTTTACCATTTTTTTCGGTGCTGAACCAGTACAAAGCTAATTATCCAAATATTATGTTACAATAACTAAAGTTTTTGGTAGCTGAATTGCTAATGGTCAAACAGGCCTTTCCTTTCAAAAACAAACTTGAAAATTCTTAACGTTTGATTAATTCTGTAAAGGGGTAAATATAGGCATATCTCCAGTCAATTGTTAAACCGTGAACTGATGCGCCAGTTCACTGTGCATTTATATAATTCGCCATAGTGTCCTGTCGGGGGACTTTGTTTTCATTCAGATAATGAAAACAAACCAATAGGCTAAAAAGGCTTAAGCCTAGGGGTCCCCGATTTCGGGGGCCCCAAAATTTTGAGAGTAATGACGATGTCCAGCATTTCTGAAAGCATCATATTGTAATGGCGCTAGGGCCATTACATACAGAGATAAATTCGATAAGCGTATCGACAAAGTCCAAGGGAACTTCCTCGGCGGAAAGCACCTATAAAGTGCCTCTTCAATTGGCGCCCGATAAGGGACCCCGCAATGTGGGCGGCCTCACTGTAAGGTGCAAACCTTCGGAAAGGCCAAGCACACTGCAGGGGAA
>JGI24159J19872_10013390_pt1 | contig 10660 bp, 8 predicted proteins | sample Ectturendosymbi4_FD_19872 | JGI IMG/M metagenome (IMG submission 19872)
AATGAAGTTTTTTTCTTGTTTTCAAAGATACGAAAGAATCATATTGTTGAGGAGAAAATGACTGCCAGAGAGGTTACGACTTTTACTGCAATACATAATAATAGGCCAATAGCGTATGGGGGGCCCCACGTGAAATTTCGGGGGGGCCTCACTTACTCTTGCCACGGCACTGGGTACATGTACCCCTAGATGTACATTTGCTTATCCAAAGGATACATTTAGGGTTTGCAATAAATGAGAAATATGTATTTCATATCTTCCATTTCCAAATATTTACACATATATCAGTGAATATTCAATATTCACTTTCAAGTCATTATGTGCTTATTGTTAAATATATATATGAATAGTCGTGACAAAAGATTTTGTCATAAGAAATTTTAGGGGTACATGATTATCTGTCTAAGTGCTGAAGGGGTGCATGCTCATTTGTCGGAACGGTGAAGGGGTTAGTGGCGGTTCTAAAGGGGAGGCTGGGTGGGCAATGACCCCAGAGCTGGAGGAAGGGCCTCCCGTGCCTCCGTCCGAGGGGGTAAAAGGTGCCCCCATATATGACTGAGCACCTTTGTTACGGAATAAGAGACACCAGAATTGAACTCACCATGAACTTTTTTCCCACATTTCTCCTTTCAATATTCGTGTTTGTCTAATACGTAAAAGAAAATGATCTTCCCACGTGCCATAACTTACTAAAGCCACCAATCGCGAAATGCATTGTGAATACCTTCTTTGTTAGAATTTTGCCTTGATAAGCTAACTGTTGTGCAGGTAACGTTTGCTGAATCCACGTTGATTGTAGGCATTTTTAGTAGGCTATAACCTAGGAAAAAATTATTCAGGAAAATTAAGTTGTACACCTGAAAGAGACCCAATGGCCACCGCAGGCCCCCTCGCCAGCATTCCGAAAAACGTTTAGAAAGGAAAGTGTATCTGAGTGTGAATTTCTATATACTAAAACCGAAACCACCGGAAAACAACAGTCCAAAAACGTCTGAGAAACGTAGAAAACAACTTACTGAAAATAAAAAAGTACTGAATACCGAAACATAAGCAAAATGGGTATCAATTTTTGCATTTATCTTTTTAGGGTGGATGTTCGCACCCTTGTACCCCAGTCAGGGCCGACTTTAGCAAGTGTGGGCCCGATTGGAAGCACTTTTGCGGGGCCCCATTCAGTGGCGTGTGCAGAAATTTTTGACGAGGGTCATAATGGTAGAAATCTTGAGTGATGTTGAAGAGCGAGGTGCGAAGGATTAATGCAAAGCTAAGGGTGTTTGGAGGCATGGCCCCCGTTTCACCTCTTGAACAGAGACTTTCCATGTCCGTTCCATGGACATCTCCGGAACACCCAATAAATCCATGTGTTACCACACTCAATACCCAGAACCGTCGGCAGAAATTTTCAATATGTGGCTTTACGTTTGTGCAAGGGGCTTGACATTCTGAAAATGATGAAACTCCACTGATTTGCAGTGCTTACATTTCAATTTGGAGGGACTTGGAGCTTTGTTTGGGGAGGCTAAGCCCAACAAAGTCCCCCATGGCGACGGGACTGTCAATACCTCCTCTCTTGCCAGGTAGCTATCCCGGGAACAGTAGGCCAATTAACCACGTTTTAAATGCAATTAACAACACGCTTGATATGATCAGCCAGCACAGGGAATATATCACAACTTAGCTACAAAACATCACCAAATGAAAAGGTGTGACAAAAAGTAGTGGCGTAGTCAAAGGGGGGCGGGGGACGGTCTGCCCCTGGCGGCACTATTATGGGCGCGGCACTATGGACTGTGCTGTAGGCTATAAAACTTCAACGGCTGTATTGAAATAAAAGTGGTTTTAATGTCGGGACATAACTCGCAGTTGAAGGACGTTTTTGATTTTGAGTAATTTTAACTATGGCAATTGTATTTACACGATTGCTATCTTAGTCAAACAATCGTGTATCAGGGATGTTGTATCAATAGACTTTTTAAATGAAGCTGCAACACAGTTTTCAACACGCTTATCAACTCAATTGTCAAATTTTATTGTTTCACTACACGGTTATTGATAAAGTGTTGGATCGTTATTGGCGTTTGATCGTAGTCCTTATATGACCTCATAGAACTTAGGAGTATGGTTGATGACTGTATGCAAACGTGTGGCTGTGGTGAGCTCTAAACTTTTGTAAGTGCTCTTAAGTTTTGTATCTGCGAGTAAAAGCGCATTGTTGGTTGTAAAAACATTTCTGTGTAAATCTAATAAATGTGTAGTTGGATTTGCGCTCGTCAAAATGGATTCCATGTGTGTGGAGATATATACTCTAGCTCAGTATTCTTCAACAGAGGTTCCGTGGTACCCTAGTGTTGCGCAAAACATGTAGTGGGGTTACGTGAGTTCTAAGGGTTCCGTGAGGGTTCCTCGTTTTTTTATGAAAAATGATTTCTTGCTTCAGTATGTTGATGCGTCATGAAAATTTTTAGATTACCGTGCTGCATTCTGATTCCAAGAAGGCCAGTTAGTTGCACAGGACAGGGTTGCCACATATTTTCCGTAGCTTATGGCAAAAATCTTGATAAAAAATGGCCAAAATGGCTGTTTTTTGAAAACGTTATGGCCAAAATTACAAACTTTTTTAACTATGTTGATTTCCATTTTCATTAGGTTCTCAAATTTTTCGGAAGACAGTATATTTTTTGCCGAAATTTTTGGTTCTGCCAAAGAAGCAAGTTTTAACACTAAAACAGCAATTTCTGCCATGAACTTAAAATCACGTGTTACAATTTGTTTTTATTTACCCTTAGTAAAACTTAGACCCAAATATTGAACACTATTTTAGATACACGCTTCAGTTCTGACCCGTTTCTGCGTTAAACAGTTTGAAATGTAATTTTCAATTCAATGGCAATGCTACAATCCCCTTGATCTTGTGCTCCAACTATATGAACATGGAACAAAAGATTAAAGTGATGAAATGCATTAATCATTTCATCACATGCTCAAAACCATCGTTTAGTTCACATATATGGAAGAAAGGGGAGGAACACCTGAGCGCAAACATTAACTCATGGCAAGTCCGACTAAAACACTTGTACAAAATCTACAAATTGCAAGGGCTAAATAATTACTACACACTTCAAACATTACAATGTTGAAGTATTGCAGAGTGTTACTGCAAAAATGATGAGAAACGTATAGAGAAAAATCTTACCAACAATGTGAAATACTTCTACTACAATGTTATCAGTCACACAACTGAATGCAGCAGTTTTCTGACAAAATACGAGTGCAGCAGTCTTCTGACACAATACGCGTGCAGCAGCTACCAATGGTAACAAAAAGATTATCACTCAATGAAACACAAAATCTACTGACTGCAAGGGCTAAATCACTACTACAGTACACCCTTCAAAGCAATACTACAAGGTTGAAGTACCATGGTGTTACTGTAACAGTGACATGAAGACTGTCCAAAACGAAAATTTAGTCTAACAATGACAAACCGACAAAATTGTCAAATTTTGCGCAATGGTCAAGTGCGTTTCTTCATGGCCAGCGCACTTCAAAAATAGCCAAATTTTTAGAAATTGGCCATGAAATGGCCAATCTGGCATCCCTGGCACTGGAGATTGAGTGCAGTTAATAGCCGATAAAGAAATATTGATAGCTGTTGCGTCGCTTGTTGTTCATTGTTGTGCAGTTAAGAAGAACGTTATTACTGCATCACAGTTATACGATATTGCAGATATACAGTTCACAGTATAGAAAGAAGACCCCCTTGAACTTTCGCAGTTTATTCAAAAGTATAACCTTGGGAACTCTGTTCCAAATATAGTAATAATGCTGCCGATTTTCCTCACAATTGCCGTTAGTGTTGCTACCTGTTAGAGGACTTTTTCGAAACTAAAACTGATCAAGAATTACTTAAGATCTAGTATGAGCACCTTGCGGTTGAAAAGTCTAGCTACACTGTTTGTAGAGCAACACTTGACAGACATATAAATTTGGACATTGTCATTAAAGACTTTGCCAGCAAAAAGACAAGAAAAGTTACTGTGTAAAAAATTGTAGTTTTCATTTCAGAAAGAAAGATGGTCTTAATTTTTTATACTTTTTTTACTATTTTTCCCTGTATGTATGTCATTTTTGTTTCTTGTTTAACTGTTACAATGTTTGAGTTTTTTGGTGTGTATAAGCATACCATGTTTGAGCATGTGAGAGCACTGTAATATTATAATGGTGCACAAACGAATTAATACACATACAAACTTTTAAGAGCCAGTCACTGTAAAATATGTATTTTTATGGGCTTCGGAGACGCCAAACTCAAGGGCCGCCCCGGGCAGCCCATACTCTTGCTACGCCACTGACAAGGCCCCCATGGATTTTAACATTTGATATTTTCCTATTAACTTTTTAGTAGAAAATTGTTTGTCTCTTAGTTTCGAGTTGTTATAATGAAATTTCACCATTGTTGGCCCACCCTTGGAAAAAGCGTTTGGCCACCACCCAGAAAAATCCACTATTTGCCCCATGGAAAAAATCTTTCCGACGGTCATGCTCCTTTGTGTGTAGATCAGGGCTTCTCAAACTTTTTGCACATGTTCCACTATCCATCAAACGCATCATCACGCGACGCCTCATCTATGCTGGTGTAATAAACAATTGTACAAATAAGACAATGTTGATCAATTTTCAATTGATCAAATCATTTTGGTGCCGGAGCCAAAGGTTTTGGGATGTTGGAGCCGGACCTGGATCTATAAACTTTAGATGTCTGGAGCCAGAGCCTGAAATTTGAGTTCCGACTCCGCAGCCCTGCTTTAGGATATTGCAGCCTGCGATACGGACACTGCATTTGCTAAGATAAACTTGTTATTTGTGCTTTAACATTAAGAACTTTCCTCAGAATTTTGTCCAAATAATAAGCCTCCGGGGATTTCCAAATCAATGGACATAATCGCCAAGCTATTCACGTTCTTTTGTTGGATTGATGATCCCAAAAATTTTTAATTACTTTTAGGTTAGACAAAAACTTTTTTTCCGGATGCCACGGTAACGGAAATGGTCATGTAAATGTTGAGGGCAATAAACAAATTAGGGAAAGAGGATGCCTTACCTGATCTCTACCAATGAAAATAAATAACGCTATTAAAAGACCGACTAAACAACACACATTTCAAATTTCGAACTAAACTTAACCTTCAGAAGACAAGTGGAAGTAACTATTGAAACAGCAAAAACTATCGAACCGTATCTTGCAGCAACTTTCAAAACTTGGCCTGCCTAACACGAAATGCTTGCAACTAAAACAGAAAACAGCATCAAAATTCAAGCTTTCTCTGCCTTAACAGCTACTATTGAAAAACTAGACTACACATAATCGAAAAACAATGACCAGTGTTACGATTCCAGAACGAATTCTGATAAAAGAGGGTGTTGAAACCGCGCAGTTCACTTTGATTTTCGTTGGCAACGGATCCCGCGCTTACAAAACAATGGGTCCCGCGCCGGAACTACATAAGCAGCTTCAATAGAAAGCGTACGTACGTAGGTTGGTAGACGTACTGCGGGGCCCCTTTGGCGTGGGGCCCGATTGGAAGCAATCGGTCCAATCAGCTAACGGCCGGCCCAGACCCCAGTCAGTCACGCCACTGTTGTACGCCTGTGTTGTATTCTTTCACTGTGCAATAGAATAACCGGTGTGCAATTCTTTGAAATCGTATTCGTACACCCGCGCCTGTAATATCCAGTGTAGCCGATCTTGCATCAGAGTTGTCCATTGCAAACTCGCAAATTGCACCAATAAGAAATCCAGTTATTTAACGAATAATACTGAGTCCAGATGTGGGCCTCTGCCAGTATTACCTCTAAGAAAATTCGGTCCAATTGTGGGCCGTTCAGCACATTTTATTAGGCCGCGCAACACTGGTTGTTGTGGGCCGTGTGTGATGCTCCAGTTGCGTGGAATCAAACATAGGCTACTGTAACAACTTTATAGAACATTGATTGTTCGACGCAGGGGCGCAACCAGCTCTTCATTTCCGGGGTGGGGGGTAATTTTCATGTACTTTCAATCCAGGACATCATCGTGCTGGTTCAACCGTGGTACAACGTTTCACAAACGGTCACAGATATGTTCTTTTCGCAACATTACCGAAAATCAGAACTTATTAGTTTTTAATCAGGCCCGTAACTTGGGGGACGAAGCCCACACTGAAACTTTTTTCGCCCGCTTGGAAATTTTTTTTCTTATTGTTTGAAACAATTGGGCATAGTTTAGAAATTTGGGCCCCTGGTAGAAATCCCTTCGCCCCCTCTGGTGTCCCAAGTTGTTTCCAGGCCTGCTTTTAATCAAAATGCAGACCAAACGATCAGGACAGAGTAAAAATTAATAGCCTAATACAAACACCTGGTTCTGCAATTCAACTAGTGCAGTCATGGCTTTATTGCGTCAGATATATAGGCAACTAGTAAACCTGCCTATTTTTTCGTCTTGTTTTAGAAAATCCATCGAATCGTTTATTAAGATTTTTGAAATTTCAATTGAATATGTTTGCTGTGAGGCAACTTCTGCAGACGATANTGCGAGTAGTGAAGCTGCCAGATACAAGATACTATTGTCAAGATATATTTAATCAATGATGCTATTGTTATAACTGTAGATACGAGACTTCGTCTGCCAACTGAAATACTCTCGAAAGGAATGCAGCAGGAACAGCGCCCTTGAGAGGAATAAAATGTGCTGGTGTGAAAGTTGTTTCGGGCCCCCTTATAAATAATAACTAATTAAGAGCTTCACTAGCTTTTCGATACTATGTTTTATTTCGTATTTTTAATCATAAACATTTACCAATGTTATTACTAAATTTCAAAAGGTTTCAGGCTGATCTCAAACAATACACATAACCTACAGTTGCTTTGCGAATTTCACAATGATACATCAAATTTAACACTAAAAGTAGGCTATAGTAATTCTCACTAGCAAAGCCAATTTAATACTTCTTTAAACCTAATAGAGTAATAGAAGGACAGAATTTCGGTACTCGCTTTGTCATGGATTCTAACAGTTTTTGAAAATTTTACTTGATTTACTGTCTCGATGCCAATTCGGTATCACGGAGTGGCAGAGAATGGGAGGCGTTCTGGAGGAGTCGGATTCCTAACGACACGAAGGTCGGAGTTGCATGTTTTGTCCGACTCCGGAAGTCCAATTGGATCACTTTTACACCACACTCCTAAATTGGGAATTCGTGTTTTATCGGTACATTTTCTTATGAAACTTTTGTTGAAACAGAGAGTTCTTGCTGTGTACCACGATTTCCACTGAGTGTTAGTTGCTATAAAATTCTTGGCCGCCAAACTTCATTCACTTTATCTTAAGGAGTCGGATTCGGAGATTTTAGAAAGGTCGGAGTTGGAGTGGAAATTTGGGAAAGGTCGTNGTTGGTGTCAGACATTTNACTTCCGACTCCGCAACCCTGGATGCTATACTTGAATGACGGCCTCTATTAGCTTGGTCGTGGTGATGCAATCGAATTTTGGTAACCGGTATTTTTTTTATAGCAAATTCTCCATAAGGTCTGGCGAGTTTCCAGGGCAATCTATCACATTTAATTTTGCTTCCTGAAAATCGTCTTCTTATTTTCAGATGAAAAACAAGGGACAATATCCTATTGGAATTTTCCTCCATCATCAGAAAAACCTTTCTCTTTTCTGGAATGGCTTTTCTATCAATTACATCAATGTATTTGTGTAAATTTATCATATCATCAATTGGCATAAGTGAAACTACTACTGAAAAACTGAAACTGCCCCTGAACATCTTTTTGGGTTCCATTACTAGCCCATTGCAATGAGCAGCACTTAATTGCTCACGATTTCTGATCCTAATAAATAAGCTGTGTTTCCCTGGAACAAAAAATGACTTTCATCTGAAACAGCGCTTTTTCCGGTTTTCTACAGTCGAATATTAAGGCAATTTTTTGCACATTTTTAGCTTTCCTATCAGCCTCCGGTGGGCGACGTCACACTGCGCGTGAACTTCTGTAAATTCAGCACGCACCAAATCGTTTTATAAATCAAAACGCGTCTTCTTAGCATGCCTTTTGCAATGGCTATTTGGGTATATTTTCAGTGTTACGAAAGCGTTACAATGCAACTCTGCTTGCTAGGTGTGACAACTGCCATTAATAATCACAGAAATTCCAGCATGTACATCTCTAAACCAGGGGTGGGTATTAGACTTTATGCCCCGAGTCAAAATCGTACAAAGCTGCCCCAAAACATTGAGCAACTTGTGATATGTCATTTGCTCAATGCATGATCTTGAAAAAGGGCCCCTTGGCCCTATGTTTGTTCACGTTACATCAAAAAAAGCCCCTATATTTTACACATGCTACACAAAATTTTTCATTTTGTATGAAAATTTTCTTCTGCGTGAAAGTTCATTTCACATTGTAAATTGTTTAAAGTTATATGATTTTGCATTGTTCTTTGTCAACACATGAAAGTTGTTAAAGGGCCCTCTTTGCCACATATTTTTTCTTTATTTTGCAAAACATATGACATGCTACAGAGCTTAAGACTCCACGGTGGTTCATCAGCTTTTAAACAAAAAAGTGCAAAAGCTAAGTGCGAAAGTCTCAAGGAGGGGCTCCGCGACATCTCGGGAAAAAAGGGGCCCGGAGACTACTCTCTCATTCGCCTCCCCTAATATCCACCCCTGCTCTCAACTACACACAAAGGAAAGAATCGGCTTCATTCTATAAGAATATTGAGCTGATTAAAGTCCTATGTAACGTCATAATAACATTTTCCGATCATTCCGTCATGTAAGGCATTACTTAGTGCGTTGGGCTCACAATGAAACAGCAGCNATTGAGATAATCCCAACCACACATCAAAAGAAATTACGATGCATTGCATATCAACTAAACCAACAACTTTAGCCAATTAATTGCACAAGATTGTATGAATAAAGTTATAATAATGAGAACTTTGTGCGAAATTGCCCTTTTCCATTTTGAACATTGAGGTTCCTGAGCCTCCTAGACTCTTAAAGGGCCCCAGAGCGGCGCATCGGCTGCACCTCCCTCTCGCCGGGCCTGAGCAGGAGTGTAACTTTAACTTCGTTGCGAATGTTTGGACCAGGCTCGCCACCAGATGTGGGTGGGTTTAGCCACTTTTGCTAGGACTACTTAAACAACACCTAATAACTTTGAGGTTGTTGTGAATCTCGAATTTCCCTTGCAACGTTAGAGCTTGACTGTGAAACCCCTGCAACGGTTGAGCACTGAACATAAAAGCAAAAATACCTACAGTAAACTCAGGCAAACGTAAAGCTAACACAATATGAACATATGAGTAGGCTACGCTGTTCCTGTCACCAGGCATAGTCTACTGGGTGCAAACTTTGCTCTACTGGTGTGATAGCAATGCAGTATTTATGGTTGACGTTTCAAGAGTGTATGCAAACTCCTTTTCAGAAGATGGCAAGAATCAAAATCACAGCGTACACACACACTGCATTTCTGAAAATTTTCAGAGTAGTACACGAAGAAAAGTATAAAAAATGCCTTAGAAATTGGCTACTACCAATTTTAACGATCTGCCAATTTCAGCACAATTGTGGTTAAAAATTGCAATCATTTACGAAATTTTCGATCAGATGGCCTGTCTCAAGATGCATCTTGTAAGATGATTAACCAGTAAGACAAAGTAAACTTTAAGTGAAACGTTTGTTAGAAATGATCAGAATACAAAATTTCAACTTTATTATTTGAAAGTTTTTTCAAATGTCTCAAATTTGCTGTTCAATGTTTTGAACATTTTTGGGGGAAATGCCCTAAATGCTCCCCCCCTGGTTGCGCGCCTGATTCGAAGTTAACACGGCATTGATGTTACCATTATAAGGTTTGTTACATTACCATATCATAGCTATGTTACAGAAAAATAAATATAACATAGGTTGGAAATTGTTCCTTCAAAAAAAGCAGGGGCCTTTAATGACAACTGAAAGGGCATGGGCGTCCGCAAGTGGGGAAAACGGTCATTCCTCTCCCCTTTTGGAAATTGGGACTAAGAACCAAAACTTTCTAGCACTTTTTTCCAAATAAATTGTTTTAATTCTTGCATTGACAGTTTATTTGCCCTTATGACACCCACGGTGCACAAGAACCAGGCTCACTGTCCTGGTATTGTGCAGTTATGAGTTTGCAGTTCATTCATGCCCGCTGGTTTGCCAGTATGCAAGGTGTGGCGAATCACCACGCCAAATTAACCTTGGATTCGTAGCAGCAATAGTAGAGCGCCCCCACTAGTCGAGTGGGGAAATTCTATTGCTGTAACGCCACGGTCGCTGGTCCGACTTTCCATTCAGGTGTCTCAGGGCGACACAGCATTATGGCTGCAACAAACGGTCAGATGTGATACTTGCATGCAGATTGTTCTACTGTTTGAATTTATTGCATAACAATGACATTGCAACAAACGTTCTTTTCACTTCAGGTTACAGCAGCAAGCGTTTTGCTGCATGCCAGCGTTGAGCGCAGGTGATGCAGAGAGACAGTGAGTTCTGTTACAGTCAGATTTGACTGCAACACAAATCCAACAGGACAAGATATGGAACAAGCTGTATTGATAAGCAGTGAATCCAGTGAAGAAGACAGTATGAATA
>JGI24159J19872_10013391_pt1 | contig 10660 bp, 7 predicted proteins | sample Ectturendosymbi4_FD_19872 | JGI IMG/M metagenome (IMG submission 19872)
AACAAGTTTCCGTATTCCTGGAAAGTGCAAGTAGGGTTTATGAATTCATCTGAAAAGAATTATCACTTTAAGTAACTAATACAGCTGAAGGTCGGAGAATCATACTTACCAGGAGTCGGAGTCGGATGACGGGACTTCCGACTCCACAGCCCTGATTTCCGTCTATGACGGAAATAAACCAGCTGAGTGGGTCAAATAGTTCCATAAATCTTTTTAGGCAGTTTCTCTTTGATAGCCACCTTACTTCGGTGTGTAAGGTGCAACAATTGCCTGTATCAGTTGCGTAACTGACAGGGGGCAGGGGTGCGAACCGTACTCCTGGCAAAATAAATCTAAAATATAGGCCCCGCTTAGCTTATATTTCGGTATTTAGTGTTCTTATGGTTTTCTGTAGTTTGTTTTTTGAAAATTTTTCAGAGCGTTTTCCGCTCATTTTGGGTTTTAGTATAGACATCCTCCACATCCAGATTCACTATCATTTCTAAATTCTTACTGAGTTTTGGTTGGTGGGCTCTCTTCAGCTAAGATTTCCCCTCTGGCTCAAAAGCCACTGCCTATGATATGCATGATCAGTTTCACAAAACTTCTGGAACAGACGTTCTGCTTTGGCATTTGCTTTGATGGAATTTACACATTTGTTCACAGAATATAGTGTTTTGCGCAGTTTAGGAGAAACACTTTTTGCAACTAAATTTTCCCCGTGGATAACACAATGCAAAGCTAACATGCTTCGATTGTCGTCCTTTTGGGTAAACAAGTGAAACCTTTACATCTACCAATCAGTTTGATTGTTAACAAGTGCCTTTTCATTTTGCTTTCCCACTAAAATTGTTTCATAATGTCTTCATCCTCCACGCCCCACCGGTGGGGCGCAGGCCCCACGTTGAGAACCACTGGTCTAAAGCATTTGAAATAAAATGCAAGAATAACTGGTCATTTAGCATCGATGCAAGGTCTTAACGGACTCCGGGTAGGGTTGTCAGATCACTTAAAATTTTTTCAAGGACATCTTGTTGTTTTATGATTGAAGATTTACTTCATGCCTACTTTGAACACTTTTTGGATACAGTGGTGTAGCACATTTTTCTGTTAGTTTCGCGTTGAATAGGTGCTAACAAGTTAGATGTGCACTGCAAAGCTCTTGTACCAACTTTTATCGAAACGAAAGGCTTTGAAAGCTATTGGCCAACTAGTTTGAAATGAATTACAAAACGAACAGGACGCTTCCGTCTAATTTCAAATTCTGCGTCATGCTGTTAATTTTTTCTGGTTCAGAATATCCTTTGGGTCAAAATCTAGGAAAACTGGTTGCTTGCACGTTTCAGCAAATTTTGCTGTGCATCAATTTACTCCAAACGACATTGCTGAGTGGTGATTAAAAAAATTAAGCCACTGGAAGTTGGAGGTCGGGATATGTTTTTAACTTCCACCGTTGAAATTTTGTTCCAGGACAGGTCTTTACCACACCCAACTAAGTTGTTTTCAACAAAACAGTGAACAGTTTACGAAAATCTTTATTGTAGCAAACAACACCTTCATAACAAATGTACAACTAATCTCAAATGCGCGCACTTCAAATACCACGGAAGTATTTCAGACCATAACCTCTGAGACTCGGTCAAACCTTCGGGACTGAGACTTGGCTTAAAAACGATACCAAGATCTGAAAATGCTTCAGTTTTACCATATTCTTGACTTTTCAAAAAAAAAAAATCATGAACAGTTCCGAGTGCTAAATTTGGGAAATTTCTTGGGTTTTTGCCACTTTTTTAATCTTTATATGAATATATGACAGACGAAGCTTTAGACATCATTTTTGATGAAGTAATTGTAAGCCTCGAGAATAAGAATCATAAAAATGTCTCAACACTCCATCACTGCCACATACGCATCCTGACAGCAGCCGGTGAACCAGTATCAGCGAACGTATGCCAAATTTACCAAAACACCGAACAGGAGAAACGGTTGTCAGGTGGATTCTCAAAAGTTTTTAGCTATGTTTGTCTTTTCAAACCAGGATACAGGTCTAGATCTATTGACAAGAAACAAACAGCTTCACGAACTTCACCCGCCCGCTTATCATGCGTGATGACATTTATTTTGTTGACGTTGCATAGTTTGCGAGCGTCATCATATTCCGTTCGGCTTCTTGATATGCAATGTGTTTAAATGCTAACTTTCGAAACTGATGCACATTTCGTATGAAGCCTTGATTCGGCTTATGCTACGGCGAAGTTAGCTTTGCCAAACCACAAAATAAACATTTTGGCAGAGGATGGCTGACGTTTCTCAGTCCAGCACACTTCACGTTCTATTTTCGCTGCAACACAAATTTTGTGAAATCCCTTGTTTTTTGTCGATTAAGGATTTATGTGACGACATGCCAAATGAAATAGGTAAAAATATTGCAAGAACATGCAGTTGTTCACGTATGCTACAAAACCAACATTGACTTTAGTTTGCAACAAGTGAACAGTAATATTCATCAATCATGTCGTACGCTTCTTGGTCAACTTTTAAGCAACAAATAAATTTTACAACGAGCGTTACCTTCCAGAGCACGAGCATTACCGCCTTTTTTCCACAGCGGCTCTGTGTTAAGTTCAACAGTCAGCGCCAGTGGACTGAATAGAAGAAAAAACGCGATAATACTAGCACTGGTGTAGGAGGCGGGGGTGCAACCGCACCCTCAAAAGTTTTGATTTGGTGAAAATCCGGGCAAAATCCTTTAAAATGCGGGCCAAATCTCTGAAAACCTTCACAAACACCCTGAAAATTTGAGCAAAAATGGCACCCAAAATGACATAAAGAGCTTTTTTTTGGAGGCCACTTTTTTGGTGTTTTTTTAGGGCAAGTTTGGGAGGAATTCAGGGAAAATTCCTTCACACCCCCAAAAATTTGCCTGCTCCTACACCTATGAATACAAGTATTGAGTCTTTGTGCGACAGTGATCGCGTTTGCCGGGCCTCTGACAATACGCAACAAAAGTTATGGATAAAAAGCAACAAAGGCGAACAAGAGAGACAAGTGTGAAGGAATAGAGTGTAGACCAAACAAGCGGAAGCACGCAGACCTCTCCCAAACACCGGAAACGCGTACGCAGTAGGCACAAAATGTAACAACGATAATAGCAGGGTATATTTAAGGCGTTTTAGGGACCCGATTCGGGTCCCTAGAATTTCAAATCGGGTCCCTAGAATCAGAGAAAATTATCATTGGGTCCCTAAAACCTGAGAAAATCGGGTCCCTAGAATTAGAGAAATCGGGTCCCTACAGATCCATACCGGGTAACTAACATTTTCCTTAAAAAAAAACCCTGATAATAGCATCACTCTATCAACACTTGCAGCTTAAACATGGTTCCACGATCGTTTGTTAATTACTTTAATGCAAATTTTCTCACCTATACTCTTCCTTCAAGATACTGTGTTGAGGTATTTCTTTTTTACAACGGCAAAGGTTTTTCTATTAAATTTACCGATTAACCTCTTAACTTTCAGCTGTAAACTGATTCTTAATTTAGCGCATTTCTAAAAAGCTATCGTTACAAGAAAACAATAAATCCGGAGGATTATCGACCGGGCAGTGTTTCACAACAAGTGGGCCATGAAATGTCCAAGTGCGACACAGCTACTTAAAAACGTGTTAATAATAATAGCAAATATGCGATCGCGACATACTGATAGTCAACCAAACGACATCACCAATAACGTCCACGCCAGATGATCCTATACCATATTTGGAATCAAATGACGCTACAAAACGTGCGTTTGTTTAGAAACCAACATAAAACAGAGACAAAGCACTAAAATACCAAAAAGATGTTGGTTCACGTAGTTTTTACCCCAGAATCATCCTGGCCACGCAAGGAAAAATATCGTAAAGCTCTGGGTTACTCCTAATGGCGTAGAAGCTTAACAATCACGAACTTCTAGGAAAGCTTTTTTTAGTTTACAAGTGAAGTATGTTGCACGATGTGCATAGAGACATTGATCGTTACTGTAACTCATATAAACGACTTAAAGCGGATATTTGCACTTCGCAACAGTCTTGTATACGGCTTTCGTCAAAAACATATTCTATGCTCCAGCGGAACTTAAAAAAATTGTTACAAAGCACTAGATCACGTGGTTCTTTTCTCATCGTGAGCGAAACAATTTAGATTTGCTGAATAGAATGGCTTTTGAATGAGAAGCTTTGCTCTCTGCGACTGTGTGAACAAAATCTAGTGAGTAGAGAGGTTTTCATCGAACAGTTAGTGACAGGTGATAATTATATTAACTTTGTAGGTGTCGGCAAACATTCAAGTAGCGGTGCTGGTACTAATCAAATGTTAGTAAGTTTCGCCTTCCGAAATCTGTATGTAGCATACAAAGTGAAACTAGAATACAAAAATACAAATGATCAAAACAAAATATAGAAGAGACAGAAATAAACGACTGGGAAATTGATAATCAAAACAGTCTATAAGTTTATTGCGAAATTCGCGAGGTGTATAATAAAAAGACTTAAAAATCTCAAATTGCAAAATTTCGCAACGTCCGCTTCTGCAACGCCCGGTACACATCAATCACCAACATTTCTATTCACCAGCACGAAAGAACGAAAAACTTTTACAAGTTAACAGAAGGCCACTGTCTTATCTCCTAGATGTGCCACCAAACCCAGAGGCAGTTCTTGTAGTTCCAGAAGAGCAGTTCGATGAAGATGAACTGGACCAACCAGAACCACTCGAGTTTCTCGACCTGCAGTTGCTCCATCCGCCATTGTAACCATGGTTACCTCTCCAGCCACTATTGTGACCCCAGTCATTCCTATATCCTCGTTCGCAGTGGCTACCGTAGGACCGATTGCTAAAAAACAAGGAATCATTGTCAAGGTTGTTGTAAAAAAATCCGACCCAAAAGAAAACGAACCGGGTTTTTTTTAAAATCCCACTTAAGAAAAACCACCAAAAAACCCACTCTTTACTTTTCATTTGAAAAATCTACTAAGAAGTAAATAATAAAATAAGCAGGACACTTTTACAGTTATCCGTATTATTTTTTTCAATCAAACAAAACAAACAGCAACGAAATTTAAAGGACTTGAAAAAAAGAGAAGAATAAATCCAAACAGTTTGAGTAAATTCTAATGGTTATCTTCAGCTCTACACAATCGGTATATTTTAACCGATTTTTCTGCCTTCTGTACATCTAAACTTTTTTGGATTTTGGACTGTACCAAATATATATTGAAAAAATACACTCTATAGATGCTGAACTAGCCGGACATGCACATAAACTTTACGTGAAACTGCAGAGTTTGTGTTGGAGTGGTTTTTCTCTGTTTGCTGTGCGCATGCTTGCCAAGCCTTACCATTTAAGAGTGAACTAACCAACAACACATTGCGAAATCAAAGATGGGTCATATTTCTTTACCCTCATATAACAAGTTATTACTGTGTAATTCTGAAAATAGTGATATTGCATGATAAAATAAAATCAATTCAGAATGGGGGTTTTCTGCTTTCTTTGAAAAAAGAACAAAATCTTGTTTCTGTTTAAAAAAAAACAAAAAAACGTTTTTTTTTCAAAAGAACCCTAAAAAACAGGTGGGTTGTTTTTTTTTAAAAACGGGTTTTTCTCAACCCTGATCATCGTTCTAGGTTTTTATACTACACACAAAACGTTCTATGTCACGGCCTACTCAGACAAAGAGCGCAGGGAAGGACACTCACCATTAATTACAAACTAACGATAATTCAGCCCACATCAGCCGATGGAACACATCATAAAAGCAGTTGAAATTAAAAGTGTAAATGGGAAGCTTAGCAAAAGTGATTTTGTATCCAGATCAGTCGACATGGAATTCATTAAAAAATGAAGTATTCGATGAGAAAAATACTTAGTTTTGTGTAAACTCTCACCACATGAGTTAACTATGGTACTTAACCCAAAGTCAAAAAATTGTGCTAAAAGCTTTAGGTATAATACAAAAGCATCCATTGTTAATTTAAACGATTTACAGCTTGCAGTGCCGCATATCAACTCAAGCCAGCCGTATCCAGAGAGCAACTCTGGTGATCCAGTTGAAATTACAATTGCTTTTGCATATGAAAATTTATTGTAGAACACTAGAAAAGAACCACCGTATTGTCAACGGTACAGGATTACCAACATCGGCATCTTATAGTGGCGCACAAAAAGACATCGGTATTTTAATGGAAGAAACCGCCGAAATTGTTTATTTACCATATATTTGTTTATTAAAAATAGCAGACCAGGCCAGAAATGATCATATTTCACAACAGTAGAAGAGAGAAAGAAACATACAAAGAAAACGTGCAAAACAGCAATTTACATACAAAACAATCAACTTAATAAATAATAATTATGTTGTACACATATACAAACGAAAAATAAACAATTAATGCTGGTAGTGTACACTGAAAAAGGTGGTTATTAGGCAAAAACAAACACATCTACTCAATCAGGAACAGATGTGGGTCTTTGGGTAAATCTGGATGCCGGAATAGAAATATTGTGTTTAGCTCTTGGGCATCTAAAGACTCAAATGGATGATATCTTCATCTATATGAATCTTTAGTATTCTTGACAACAAGACCTGACATGAGGTGTAAGTTGAAAAGGCATTCAAAGAATAAATAATATGTAGCATTTTCAGCAGCACACAAGCACATTCGATTTTAGTGGCCATCAAAAGTGATTCTAATGTGTGTCTCAAATGAAGTATGCACAGGATTGCGTTTGCGTGAAGTGTTACAACCGTGCAAATGCTAAACGTAAGTGCACTGGTTAAGGAACAAGTTAGAGCGGAACTGACAAGAACTCAAAGCAAAAAACGTAGTCGGCGGTAAGTTCCAGTTTTTTGAGCCTAGACTTGCTGTGAAATGTGTTTTTGAATGAAACAGAAATTCATCCAATTTAGAGTGCACAACAGAAAATGTGAAATACAGGTGCAGTTCAAGTTTAAAAAATATTATATACATACAGCAAAATCAGGAGAAATTTACCCTGGGGGTAAATTTCACCTTCCAAGGGGGTAAATTTACTGAAACATAAATTGCAGCCAATGTAAATTTTTATAAATCCTTCTAAACTGTAAGTTTATTAATTTCGTACTGTATTTCCGACAAATGAGCACCATTCAGTTGGGGATTAATCTGGTACTGGTGCTCTAATAAAAGGGTAAGATAATTAAAAAAGGTTAAGAACCACTGTCTAAGCGTTCAAACATTGGTATCGTAACATCGCCACAGAATGGGAATCGAAATGAGCGATGTACCCCTTTCGACAAATTTTCATCGGTACGCATCGGAGACCACGCAACGAACGCGTCCAGACATTTATTGTTAAAAACTTGCAACAACAGTCAAGACGGCCTTGACTCACAAAAATATGCGTAGGGGTACTTTTGATATCGCTGCGTGCGATATTGAGCAATTGTAAATCATCTTAATCATCCTAGCAACCCTTGTATAGCCGTTTTTTCACACTCACTTGGTCTCTTTAATGATTTGCTGATGACATTTTTTGATGATTTTGTTGGTACAAAACACCAGTATGCTTTACGCGTATGCTCTAAGAAGGCGACTAACCCGTGCGTCCGGATAAACAGAAGACATAGTTTGGAAGCGTACGCTTGCTATATCATGAAAAAATTTTTTCGGAAGTCGCAAAAGCGGACGAAAAAAACGTCTAATAGTTCATTTATCCAACATAATTTAACGACTTACTACTATACTTCAACACAGTGGCGTAGCCAACCCAAAATTTTTGGGGCCCAAAATGTTTGACTTTAAGCGAGCAATCGTATTTTCTTTGGGACACCCCTTCTCACAGCACAAAATGACTAGATATGCTAAAAATTGGGGGGCATGGTCCCCTGGCAACGCCTATGCTTTAACATACGCAATGCAACATTGAGTGTATTCCCGACAAGAGAGGCAAGCAGACCATTTTGCTGTTTCTAATGATAAGGCATTCTTTGTATCTAGCACAGTAGTTTAGATTTACAGTACAACCTAGTTAACAATTTGAGTGCCGATAGCTGTACGCAACATTTTAACAACATTAACCACGCTTGGCAGTCATCTTCCTGTGTTTGCTACTTGCCCTACGCATTCAATCGTTGCAGTTCGATTTGCTACCAGGCGAGGACACACGGCAGAGCCGGGAGATCCAATAAAATTGTAAAATATGCTCGCTCCTTGCATGCCATATTCAAACCGCCAGTACTATACCCAATACCAAAGAACACTTTAGGTGCACGAACAAATATGCCTTAGCTACCCGCAACACACATGCTCACCTTCGTCCAAACAAATAACCAGCGAGCCCGCCAGCTCCGAATCCCGTCCAAAAGTTACGGAAACCATTGTTTGCGCGAGTCCTTGTCGAGGAATCGAAACGTGTCTCCGTAGACTGTCCGTGCGTTGACCTTTGAGTTCCAGCGCCTGGTGCGGTAGCGTCATGATAAGGTGGCGGTTCACCTGTCACAAGACGAACATGCATAAGAAAAATCAACGCGGATCACACGCTGTACGCAACATTTAAAGCAGGGAACCCCTTGCATAGCGCTGTAAACACATGAAAATATTGTTCATCGGATTATAACATGATTTTTTATATTATTTGGGTGACAGCAATTGGCAGCGAAGGTAAGCGCTCTTGCCCAGGGAACACCACGGAAAATCAATCCGTGGTCGTGGTTCGGTACTCAACCTTTCGACTGGGATGCGGAACTCTGACACTAAGCCACCCCATTCTTTCAACATTTTTATATCACAACAACAAAATTGGGATTTTATTCAGGTAAGAGGAAATTTCAATCGAAAACACGCTGCAAACATTTTGTAAGTTACGTAATGTTGTCAGGGTTTTCGATAACGAGCGATCTCAACATGCGTTGACGTTTGTATCGCATGTAAATTTTTAACTATACATGGCGAGAGTAACACGTTGTGAGTGACCACGAGAACAAAACAGCGAAAGTATTTCAGAGGTTGCACCTAATTTGCAAATCAGTTAAGCACATGTCTCTTAGATTACTAAAGTGAGTTTGGTAAATAAGCGCTCCAAGATAAGTTTGGTGATTAGTTTAAAATAATGCATAGGTTCAAATCAGTCGGCGGCACGTGGCTCTTTACAAAATTGTTCCTGTGATACGGCAAATGACCACGATGACAGCTTTTCAACACGGCCAGCATCCTATTAAAAAAAGTTCAGTTTCATTTATACTAGCTTTCTGTACTCCATGCGGAGTGTCGCGAGTGCTCCGCAAGCGCCCATCTCCGCTTGCTTGCGCCGTGGGCCACGCGGTTACTTTTGTGGAGAACGTTGCATTGATGGCGAGTCGATGGCAGAACCGCGCGTGAACCGTTTCCCCGCACCCACCCATTACACACCGAGCACGAGGCTGGACAAACAGCAAGTCATGTTTTTCAAGTCTTCAATATAAACCGACCAGAAATCGAACCCAGACCGATTTTCTGCAGTTTTGATATTTTATTTGAAAAACTTAGTTCGTTTGAGGTTCTGATATACTATATGCAAACACACAACACAACCAAGACAGATTAAAAGAAATGAAGCAGGGCATTCGAGGAATCTGCCTACGAGTACCATGCTGTGCTTTCATAACTCTAAATGTGAAAGTGACTAAGCCAGCTATGTCCAACCCGCGGCCCGCATGCGGCCCAATCGAAGGTTTTGTGCGGCCCAGTTTAGGTTTTTGCTGTAGTATAAATATTCTACGTAATGACAACCTGCCCTTGTTTTGATAATCTTGGATTTGGCATTTTTGGTGCAGGTGGTCCTCAGTGCCATTTCATCACGTCTGTTACCATGGCAGTTAGGATTCGAACGCTTTCAGCGCATTAGGTTTTAGGTTAAGCTAAATTTAGTTTGCTAAGCCCAAAGTCAGCCATTCAGTGTGCGGCCCTCATTAATATGTCATTCAATGTGCGGCCCTGGTTGAGATAGCGACGTAATTTTTGGCTCAGTAAGCCATTTGGGTTGGACATAGCTGGACTAAGCAGTGTCGAGCTCAATTTTTTTTTCATTCAAGGACATCGGATTTGATTTGATTTTAGGTTTTCACACCTACGCAAAAAGTTCGATCATGCTCGCGACACACGATCACATGAGCGAAAAAGGTCTTAAGCTCTTTCCTCTTTTCAGAGCAAACCGATTTCATTATAATATCACAACACAAAAAATATTAGAATACAAAAACCTGAAAAACAACATCCTTGGGCAACACAGATTCCCCCCTTACAATACGTTGCCACTTACCGTTCCAAAAACTTGCGCAAGTTACTAATTGTTATCAGGTTGCTTAAAAAACTATTACGTAAGACAAACCTCTAGCATTGATTTCACCTCTTATTTTCTTGACTATGATTCAAACCCACAGAACAGCTCAGCCTAGTTCCGGGTCTCAAACACTGGGCCCGCCGCGTGCCGCGATGCTTCTTCGGAATTTTCAAATAATTAACAATCACATTTACGTTATATACAGGGTGTTTCACAATTGTTGAAACAAAGCGGGAGCTTCTATAACCTTTATCGATGACCTTATTCATTTTTCTCTTTCCAGATTGTCATAGGGAAATAGTTAACCTTTCTATATAGTAAACAAAAAATAGTCTAATGAT
>JGI24159J19872_10013395_pt1 | contig 10659 bp, 3 predicted proteins | sample Ectturendosymbi4_FD_19872 | JGI IMG/M metagenome (IMG submission 19872)
ATGCGTTCATCTTCATCTATTTTTTGGTCGTATGTTCGTACCTTGATGGTCAATAAACATGTATCCCCTCATAAACGGGTATAATGGTCCTGTCACTGGCAGCTAAGGTTGGTGACATTGACTATTGCCTTAGTGTAGTAGTCTCTTATGGGACCCAGCCTCGAGAACCCTGTCTAGTAAAGTAAAGATAAACGTTATAATTCATAAAGCGTTTAGCATAACTTGTTTTGCACCGAGACTCTCGTGGACGGGTACACTGAGCTAGGTTATTGGATCCAGCGAGGGGCGTCGGCCGCAAAACAACCAACGTTTATTGAAAGCCTGGAAAATGTAATCATTCTTCCTCAATCCCTACATCACAGTTGAGAACAACCTTTCAGAAAACGGTATCCAATCCCAAGTGACGGCAAAACAACCTAAATCTTTTACTGGCCACAATTGATTCGTTCACGAAATTCCTGAAGCTTTCTTCACCTGACCTTTATCTTCATCACTCGTCGCCGGTCGAAGGCGGGACCTGACAGTTACGTTTCTGAAACACCGCGGACAGAGTGCGAGAAACGCCCTGAAGTTTGTCGGACCATTGCTCGATCGATTGAAAGTAGGTCAAGCACCAGGCCAGTCAACTTCGCGATTCTTAATAGAAGGGGTTTCCAACCTTTTCCTGACCATGTACCCCTTCAGCATTTCGACGGATGAGCATGTATCTCTAATATTTCTTATAAAAAAAAGGCTGAGTAAAAAGACAAAAATCTGCTGAATTTTAATGGAACCCTTTCATATTTTAGAATATTTGGAAGTTACGAATACACAAATGGATTTTTCCATTCTATTGATAACCTTAAATGTACCTCTCAGGATGAGCAAATGTACCCGTAGAGTACATTTACCCCAGGTTGGAATCCCTGCATTAGAGGTACTGCTTCTTTATTGTTGAAATATTTACAATAACTGATGCTTCGTCAGAAGAATAGAGGAATATTTTTATATCGATTAAGTTAAATATCTAAGGACTAAAACACACATGCAACCTACGACGTTTTTCAACGTGTAGCCTCTTGACTATGGGTTATTTCTTATCTTTATGCTGTCTATCACCTACTTTTCAATTCACTCAAAATTCCCATATGCTGTAAGTACTGGTAGCCTTCTGATTAAGCACAGTGTTGCATGCTTTGCTATTCCAGGTATAAAAATTAAGGGCCAGTTATTGCAACAAGTCAGCAAAGGTTTGTGGTAAAGCAGTGGTTCTTAACTTTTTCTCTACCACGCCTCCCTTAAGTGATTAGCCTTTGTTTCAACCCCCCCTGACTTTGAAAAAGTGAATTGGATAGAACACGTTCCGTTCAGAAACTTTCCATGTTGAAGAGCGCTTAACGACTCACGCCCCCCCTGGAAAGTTATTGACGCCCCCCTGAATAACCACTGTACTAAAGGATGACGTACGCACTGCGACTGCAACATGGCAAGCACTTATTGCTTCACAAAGCCCAAGCAAGGGGTCATATCTGAAACGAAAACCGAAGTTCCTGCAGATAACGATTAGCTACGTCAGCATGCCCTATGATTAATCAACAGCGTAAAAGTGAGCCCGTCTTCTTCCACGAACCATCTGCTGTCAGAAAATCCACTGAACAAAAAGTTGAGCTTCACAACTGTTTTCTTGATGGAAGCAGGTAAACACATAATATCTTGTAGGCTGTTGCCAAGTTTAAGTTTCTCTCTGGATTAAAACATGAGAACAGTACTGCTGACTGAGTTGCTCAGGAAGACATTCAGTTTTTTCCCTACATTTGCTTTGCCTTTTATGAAAACTGATTATTATCTGCATTTCGATTTTTGAAAAGATAGACTGTACCTTCAAAAAACAAACGCCATGTGGAATTTCACCCGATATGCACATCAAATTTGTAAAAACTGACTGAAGCCGAATAGTTTTTTGACATTGTACAAAGGCTTGTAACAAACCACCATGAGGAAATTTTCCAAGTGCTTCCCACACTCGTCCAACCATGGTTGCCTCCAACACACCACTTCCTCGCGTCATTAATTTTCCACGTAATTGCTAAGATGCATCTGCGACTGTCAAGCATTACATTTTCTTTGTCGCGTGGCATTGGAGAACCGCAAACAGGGTTTCCTGTAATTTGAACAAGCTGATTGGCCGGCGTGGCTTCACGAAAGGCAGGTGCGGTCGAGCAGCAGCTTTGCATCGAGCAGACATCTACATTCCATGTTTGAATGTAACGTTTGCAAAGGCAGCAATTTGTTGCAGCCAATCCATTATTCACACAAGTTTCTCAAACTACGACAAATGAGTAAAAGTAAATCTAAAGTAACGAATTAATCTCTATGTTTGTTTGGTGCCACGTACATGAAAATGAAGCATACGTTTCAAGAAACGGATAAATTTTGCTTGCGATGGTTTCTAAACAAGGGAAAACAATCTGATAAATGAATAGCAGAACACGTTATTGCAATAGTACAATATATTATAATATGTAGAGTACACAGTTGTCCACTAATTTGCTACCTGTTAGAATGGATTTCACTTGCGGATAAATGCAAGCTGCTTCCACCAGAAAGTAATTCTAACTGTTGGAACTTAAGTACTTGCAACTGCTTGAACTTAATATATAGAGTTCACCAAGCTTGCTTGTTAAATCTGCGCATCGCATCTCCATCTTATGCCCAAGTTCATGTATTCTGCCTTATATTGCAACATGCTTAACCTAATCTTTAGGCGCAAAGATTCAATAAAAACAGGGATGGCAAAGCTGTCTGTAGCTCATCCACCTCGCACTAACGAATAAGAGCCATGCCTGTTGCTTGACGGAGATCTTCGGGCTGCAATGCTGTTCAGCCGATTGTATTCTGGCGTCCTGGTGATCATGCGCTCAAAAGCGCGTGACGACAAAAGCGTATTGGTTGCGTCATAGTCACAATGCCATGCAACCACTCCGGAAGGGTAGGGATTACATTATTTAATCACAAACATCCAGCGCTTAAATGCAAAACAACTTTCTCAACCGCTGATCTCCCGCAAAATACCAGTAAGATATTTAAGGCTAAAGGTAAGATTTTTTTTTAATTCTATTTGAGCAAAACCTTCCTTGCACAGCCTTTTCTCGCAACAGCAACTGTTGCTGCACGAGCAGAATCGACCCAGTTGCCACGAGACTAGATGCTCTTTTCATATAACTTCCGTGTGAGAACAAAGTGAAATACATTGTGCCTAAAAAACAGTTCCCACACAAGCGTAATGAGTACATTTGATGCATTTCATTAATTTTTCAGGTAATTTCATTACCGTCCAGCCCCAAACATGAAATCAGTTGAACCACTTGGCGTTTAAAGGCATAAAAAAAAACTTCTCCAAACCAGTGATCACAGATTTGGTGGCAAAAAGTGTAATTATATTTTGTAACAAATGTTTTTTAAGAGATAGGCCTCTACATAATCGTGGCCTATGTCACACAATTATATTGTACAGCCCCTACATAATATGGCGTTAGCGTTGCAAAATTTATATTACTGGGAAGAAAAGATGTTGGATCAAAAAATGCATTGATCCGCTGGCCCGGTCGTACCCCACTGGTACAGCTGTTCAGGCACAATTTTAATACACTGTGAACTACTTTCGGAGTGTCACGATTCTGCAGCGCCCATCTCCACTTAATCGCGCCGTGGTCCACAAAGCTGCTTTCGCAGTGAATGCTGTACTGGTGGCAATGGCAGCACCACGCGTGAACCTTTCCCTTACACCCATCCATTTTACATTGAGCACGTGGTTGGACAAGCACAGTTTTGAGATCTTCGATGTGGTCCGACCAGGAATTAAACCCGGCCTTTCAGCTTTATTGGCGCGTCCTCAACTCACTGTTCCGCTTAACGCGGCTGAACAACAAAAAGAATGTTGATCTGATGACCACGTTGCAGCCGCTCGACCAACTGTTCGATTCGTTAAAATTGGTTTTGTGGTTTGTTAAATGTCGACAATAAGACGTAGGGTGTACGCAATTCCTTCGTATTTGTGTAACCTGTGGCACTGCTTTAGGCATCTGTGGTAAATTTGAAGCAAGTTTCCATTTTTGATTAATTTCCTGTAAAAACGCGATTTTTAAATAGATGCAGAGATGCCACTGAACATTATCGCTTAAATATTATCAATGAAACATTTTGTCAAAGCAAGTTTGAAAATGTTAGATAAACAAAATTTCAACTCATAAGCACAAATTTTTGTTTGCTCGTACGCTCTCTCTGTGCGTTTATCGCAAAGACCTGGTCCACACCGCAAACTCAGCTACAGGGTCAATAACACAGAAAAACGCTGCTATTTTGTTTCGCTTTTCAGTGATTTTCATAGTGAAAGCAACAAAACACTGTAGCTTCATCAGCTGAAATACACTGCAAAGTAAATACAGACAATTGCAGACCACTCTACGAACAAAGCTCGGAGCGAAGTGAACAAAGATTATCTTCATGAATAGGTTGAGATATTGTTGGATTTAAGACTAACTTCTTTCTGTTCTGCCATCGTTAGTTCATTTGTGAAACTAGTTTTGAACTTGATTGAAGATTGTAAGCAACAGTTGAATCTTTAGACTTTATCACATTCAATCTTTTGCTGTGACAAAGTGAGGTGCTCCACGTGGCTCAGATCTAAAATCTCTGTAGAAAAAATAAGACCGAAGGTTGAAAGTCATCCCTACCTGCACCTTTCGGCCGATATGTTTCTATCTATTTCAATTAATCGATACAGCCTTACGCAATACGCAATGGCCTCGTGAGCAAGTCATGTGTTCAACACAAAGCCTTTGACGTAGATCACGTGATGAGCTATAATGTAACAAGACGTCATGCGTCAGGAAGCTGACAGTCACATGATCCTTTCTGTATGTTCATCGGCCTCATGTGGTAGATCATTTTTTTGTGAGTAATGTTGTCCATTCAACAGAATTCACTTCAACTTTGAAAAAATGTAAGAAACAACATTTGATTATTGGAATGAATGCGAACATCACATGACGAAAAGTTCTTTAAATTATAAAAGTCTATGTTTAACGTAAGGCCTTGGACCTAAAAGCACATAGCTGTAGAGTTCTTGCAGTTCACAGAACTGCTTAAAGTTACTGTAGATCACCGGAAATTTAGTCTATTCGGACTATTTCTGAAAGAAGCCAAAATGTTTTTTTAACCTTAGGCAACCAAAAACATCCATAATAATCTAATTCAAATCATTTTGTAAAAGAGGTTGCCTTTCTTCCTCATAGACCCATCAAGCTCTTTCAAATGATAATTTTTATGCTTTAATGTAAAGCGACTGCCGAGAATCACAGAGAGCTGAAAACCAACAATATTTTATAACTGAAATCAGAAATATTTAGCACGCAGTTTTTTCGGTCATTAAATGTAAATTAGATAATGGTCAGTGGTACATTCATCGCACAATGTGATTATTATTTTGTCTAGCTTTTCTTTCTGTACCTGAGTAAAAATCGGTTTTATCTTGGTTCAAATCAAGATCTTCCAACTGGGAACTTAATACACGCATGGTGAAAAAGAAATAAAGACAATAACTGCACAAGATGTTCAGGATCTCAGGTGTTGTACCTGGTGCCTGCCTGAATACAATGCTGTTGCGAAACAGCAAATAATGCGCGGGTTCAAAGTTTGCTTTTGCTGCTCCATGGTGTTGGTAACGGTTTATTCATGCATTTTTGTGACTCAAATCACGAGTTAACACGAATGCAGCAAGAGGAAAAAACAACATCAAAGATCAGAAATTGACATGTCCTTGCACCATTATGTTTGAATCATTTTATGTACATTATTTATTCAATTGGATTAGACACAAGGTCTGTAACGCAGAGGTTCATTAAAGAACACAAGGCTGCAAAAATGCGTGGACACATATCGCAAGGTAAGCGTTAGGTGATACGCACAGACAGTGCTGAAGATGAACAGACACTGAAGCAATGCACCAGTAACTGCTGGATTCAGTCGTTCGCATACAGGAGCGCTACATATTGGGAGGAAAATGGACATTTGTGAAATTAATCAGATTGAAGTGGACAAAAAAGTTGGATGAAGATGCACATCGTTAAATAAAAGCATAAAAATTGTTTTTAATCAAGGCATCAAACACAGTGACTATATATGTAACTTGATCCGGGTGAACACTTACATTCTTGGGATGTAACCCAAAGTATGATACGCGTTGATGTAGGCAACTCAGAGGCGTTTAAAAAACAGACTGTGTTTGCTTGCACCACAGCTGGACGATGTACATTGTTATGCAATAGGCACGAAACAGGGTTGACTGCAGGAGAGCACTGAGCAAAGATGCCTCTGAGTTTGTTTGCTGCACAACGAAGTGATTTCACTGCCTCAGAATGTCATTGTCACCTTTCAGTGAGGCATGAAGTAACACACCCGAGATATTTGACTTGTTCAATAAACTGGAAACTTTCGCAATTCAGTTAAAATCTGGTGTTTCCTCCCTGAGAAAAGATTGCTCAACTTCTCAGGGTTAAAATCCACATCGACTGTGTTTTTACAACTAAAAACAATTTCATGCTCAGCAAGATAATTACAACAAATAATCAAAAGGCGTTGGAAAGCGCTAAAGCTGAGACCAAACACACGTCATCAACGTATATCATACTTACGCGCCCAGTGCAATATTCAACACATTGACTTTCTGCCCACCTCAATTATGACTACTGCATCAACATGAGAGTGCATTCAGGCATAACTAGGGTTGCCACATGACCGGTATTTCACCGGCCTGGCCGGTATTTTACTGTTGATTTAGGGGAGGCCGGTAAAAAGCCGGTATTTTGAAAATCAGTGACCAAAGCCGGTATTTTGAAAATAAATAATTTGCCGTAACTTTAAAAAAAGTAACGCCGAATTTCCCAAATTATAATAACTCTAGTCAGGACAGTTTCTTCAGCGAAGTTTATTTGCTGCTGTTGACGCAATCCTTGGTGCGATTGCACGTCACACACACACCGAAATGCAACGATCCAACCAAAATACGCGCAAATTACTTAAAAAAGTACTCCTCTCTTTTCCCTGTGCCGCTCAAAGAATTACGACAGAGCTTAGATCTGGAACTGTTGACAAAATGGCCGGTATTTTTACAAAATGCATCTGGCAACCTTAGGCATAACAGAGCTGCCTTGTTGCGCAAATCAACTAAAGCAGGGGTCACCAACGCGGTGCCCGCGGGCACTTGGTCGCCTGCGGGCCTGTTCTAAAAATAACATTAGAATGATCAATGTCTTCACATTTACGAAGATCAACGCTAAAGTAATTGAAGGTAAATTGAGCAAATTTTATTTCAGAAGTGTGTATCAAACTAGTAGCCCTTCGCATTAACCAAGAAGTAGTTTCAGAAAAGAAGTAGCTCGCAGTTTCAGAAAGGTTGGTGGCCCCTGCACTGAAGACTCTTGGCGTGACCCTCTAACGGGAGCCGTGAGTGAAAAAAAAAAACATTTTTTAAAAGTTCTTCTGTTGCCCAATGTATCCGCCGAACGATACTCAGCTACAGTGCGGTTCCACTTTTTGTCATCAGTCGAGAACGAGCAAAGTGAAATTGATGCTGTGTTGTGTGCTGCCTCATGCTGTTTCATCGGTCGTGGAATTGCTGCCTGCAGGCGTGCAGCTGTTGCTATCATCGCAGCTGTTGCTACCCATCGGGTTCGCTCCGTTGCATCAGTTATTTCCGTCCTTGGGGCGACGACTTGGTCGTCCTTGGGGCAACTCTTAATCGTTCAAACTGTTGGAACCTTCGCTTTTCAATAATCCTTGAATTAGAACATTAGATATTTTTTATCGATCTGAGTTGTGCAGAGAGTGTGCGTTTGAACTATGGACTTCGTGCCTGGAAACAAACAAACAAAATAAAATAAAATAAAAAAGAATTCACTAACAGTTATTATTTTTTCGCTAACAGAAGGTAGTATTATGAGTTATGACTATGCAGTGCTTTTGGGATTTCTGAAAGATATTTGATCTGATGTGCTTCAAACTATTATGTTATCGCAATAAAATTCCCAGTATCAGTTGGTTCAAAGATACTTGCATTTGAATTGAAATAATATAAGTTCCGGACAAAACAGTGAGCTTGTGTGACCCGTCAAAGCTTGCTTAACCAAGTATAGATCGCGCCGTACTTGTGGTTACGATTTGCACATTAATCCAATCACTCTGAATCATTTTTGTAAGATAATTTTCAAGTACATTGAGGCTTTTAAAGAACTTTCTGATAATTCAAAAAAATCATGTATTAACCGCATATAATTCTAAGTTAATATCACCACAAAACTTTTCATCAAACGTTATTTAAAGAAACTTGCAGTTTTCTAAATATTCATCCAGATTTTTGTAAGACTTACATGGGAATATTGTTTTGTAAAATTTTTTTGAAGCATTTCAAAAGCGATATTGCGATGTTTGTTTTTTGAGAAAAAGAATCGGTCAATAATGCTCAGGTATCAATGAATCATAATTTTATTTTATAAATTGGATACATAGCTTCGGTCACAAAAATAAATTTTATTTCCATAACACATCTTTCGCTCCCAGGCTGCAAGCAAGATTTCACTTCCTGCAACTTGTGGAACTTTGGCAAAACTTTACTTTTACAGTACTCTGCTTCAGAATTTTGTTTGAAAAATGCTCAAAATGCAAACCCAGTGCAACCGTGTGATGCAAGAAAAGAAAGACGTTTTTAATATACAGAAAGTCAAACTTCACGTTTTGCAAGATTTCCAGTCGCTTCAACAAAGTCTTAATTTATTCAAACAACTAACAACTCTCTCTGTGTTGCAGTTGCGTAGACTTTGAACTGACATCAACGAACGTCAGGTTGCGTCTATTGTGGTTCCAACATAGTTTTCACTTTCGCATCAGCTCCATAAATAGCAAACTAGTTCCAGATGCTGCATCGAACCAGAATCACTCAAACAAATACCACTTGCCATGGAATCAAACTGCGTCGACAAAGTCAGTTCCATGTTCGTTGGATGCAACGTATGCTGTAAATGAGGAAACTTACAGCAAGGATCATTCCAGAGACCTGAAATGAGGTAAAAAAATTTTAATTCGATTCAAAACAAGTCGTAACTGCAATTCGATCTTTTAAATTCTGAAACATCGTCATATGTTTGATCGAAACTGAAGCTATTGATGTTTCAGCGATGCCAAATTAATTTCATATCCGAAACAGGTTTACATTGCTGCGTACAAGGCATAACCCACGTTGACCTTACATTACGTCATTGTTATGACTTAAATGAAGCATCAGGTTGCGGATTGATGGCTAGTCCTTGAAAGATTTTTCAGAGATTTTTTTATTTTAGTTCAGGACAATTTTAACATTGCCAGATTTTCTTAACCGTTCATTTAATGATTCGTGGCATGCAGACTTGTTAAAGTACATGGTGTAACCGCAGCTCCAAGCTGCAGTTGTCGTGTCGTTTCATTTTAACACTATGCTGGGCAGCTATGTTTGAAACTTGCTTATCCATGCGTTACTGACGTGCGTGACGGTCGTGCACAGCGAGAGCAATTCGGCAACGCGTTTGAAAAGCAGGTTGAAATTTTCTTGCAGAGTGAAGATGCTACAAAAGTTTAAGTTGCTCGCCAGCAAAGACAAGTTGTTTGATGGCGAAACATGAAGCAGAGATACCACCGACAACAATCTCCCTTCCTGTAGAAGAGAAATCTATTGCAGATGTCCAGCATAGAAGTCAAATCTCGTCGAAAGGCAGGTTTAAGGCTGGTTACGTAAAACACCCTTTTGGATGTAATGGATGATTCAAGGGAGACTAGTGGAAGTACTAGTGCACACCCAGATGTTGAGGAGGGGGTTCCGTCAGTATCATCTCGATCTCATGACGTCACGCATCGCAGCAGCCAACGAAGCTCTAACAGAAGCTCAGCGAAGCGTGAAGGCAACGCTCGATTAACTTCGTTTAAAACAAGCCGAGGAAAGGTTTAAGCGGGAAGAGGAAATGAAACAAGAAGCAGGCTTGACAGAAGCTGAGGAAATAGAAGAAAACCTTCGACAGGAAAGCGACGAGCATAAGTAAGACTTCGAAGTAAGTGCCGTCGGTATACAGAAGCGTAAGAGATGCGAACGCAAGAAACCGTAGGATTGGCAAAGAAACAGCNCCAGCTGGCGGTGGAGAAACACCGCAATTTATCGACGACGATCAGAAGCCAGAGGGAAAGGAGCTTGGATTGCTTCGCTATAAACATCAGGATGAAGAAGCCAAACTCGAAAGAACTGTTTTAGGACAACACTTCCGAGGGTATGTCTAATATAGCTATTTAACCAGACTGGTTTTGGTTTGTGTAAACAGGAAACTCCCACAGGAATAGATAACCTTAATGAAGAGGGTTTGCCATCGTTTTTTCCCAACCCGTAAACAAGGTTGAAACTCCTGAAAAACAAACCGCTCCTCGCCGAGGCAGATGCCTACGCGAGGAAGAAGAAAACGTTCGAGGCAGGAAAAGGAGTTAAAGAAGGAAACAATGTGGGTGGCTGCTGTTTAGACCAGTGTTTTTCAACCTTTTTTGCATCACGGACCACTTTATGCAATAAAAAAATTTTGGGGAACACCAAACAAAATTTTATAATCACAA
>JGI24159J19872_10013398_pt1 | contig 10658 bp, 3 predicted proteins | sample Ectturendosymbi4_FD_19872 | JGI IMG/M metagenome (IMG submission 19872)
AAAAATTTTGCCTGGCCCCCCCAAAATTTTTCAGGTCTCTTTCTGAAAGTCCTACACAGACCATTGACAGCTCCCCTTGTTGCAAAACTGGCCATTCCAGTGGCCCCCCCAAATGAAAATGTCTGGCTCCGCCCCTGCCCAGTGACGCCAGCTTTGTAACCAAACACCAACCCAGTCATTAACCATAAGTGCTAACAATGCTTGGCATTCAATCTGTTCAGCACGGGTAAAATGGCATATGGCAGTCGGATATACTTGTCACAGATGTTTCTAGTGTTTGCCACGCCATAATTCACAAATTTGATTTCTGCCGATAGTTATCTGCTTTACTCTAACGTTAGTTGCGACATACTATTTTATGTCCAACGGATTTTCATGCAAGAAAAAGTTCTATAACCTTGATTGTATGGAATGGCTTGCAGTATCTGTTTGGTTAAAATCATTTTGATGCTCTGTTTGAGAAATGATCACAGGCTTTTTCAAAAGTTGTGCGTTTAGTTACGTGTTTCAATTTTTCAGCACTATAATAGTTTCACTGCCTTTTTTGGGTTTGATTCCATTTAATCATTTTTTATTTTCGCAGCTTTTCATGTCATGCATATTCTTGATTTGTCACTACAAAATCTTTTTTCGTTTTCTTGCTTGAAAACTATTTTTTCCAATTTCTATTTTTTGCCATCAAAACTAATCACACGGACACAATCGCAAACAAGTTCTCACTCAAACTTTCATAATGTTTCAGGGTTATGCAAAAGTTGCTTGGACCATCGTATGGAAACGATCAGAACGAGGTCTGTATTAATATTTTCCTTTGAGCAATGAATTAAAATAAGTAATTCGATTGTTTATTGTCACTGTCGTGCATTTAAAAAGTTCTAAAAAAGTTTGGAGTTTAAAGATGATAATTTTGCGTTTCAGCCACACGGGGTTGATCAGGGGTCGGATCGCGTACGTGATCTTTTTCAATGGGCCATTCTAATGAATAAGAAGGAAACAGCCTGGATTTTGTGGAACAACATGGCCGATCAACTTCCTGCTGCAATCGCCGCTGTGGCAATTTTGAATGCCTTGGCAAAAATTCCGTACGCTGAAAGCAAGGTACTTGTTAAATATGGTTTTAAGGGTGTCGTTGTAGACTCTTTGTGAAAATGCACTGAGAATCCCCAGTATGCACAAATGCTAATAAACGCAAGAAAACGCAAAACAATGTAGTTTGGAGTCATCGTTTTTCATTTTATGATCTTAAGCCTAACAACGCAATGAATTCGGAGGTGGTAATGCATTAGCAAAATCTAACAACATTGATTGACTGATTGATTGATTGATTGATTCATTCATTCATTCATTCATGTGACTCTGCTAATAGACAGAAACAATACTAAGCGCCGTCATACAAAAAGGACACCAATTTTCGTGAACATTAGCATGAATGAAAACACAACAGAGAAATAACTGATCAATGCAAATAAAGAGTGTCACTGTTTCAAATAGGTTTGGTGAAAGACTATGGCAGTAATGTAGTCAACAGTCAACCAACCCCGTTTATCGCTTTTTTACAAGTATTGAAAAATAACAGTTGGAATAAAAATATTCACAGTTAAAAAGACAAACAAACAAACACAAAACGTGGTGAAGTAAATGTACATATATGAGAAGGGCATGCCTATTTACAGTACACAAAGGAGTTGATCATATCTAATTGAGGAGGTTTGGTGCGGTCAGAAAATGTTTAAACAAAGTATGAAAATAAAAAAGTAAAAAAATAGTAATTAATGAGGTACAAAAGAAAAACAACACAAAAAGCTATGTAATGTAGTTTTACGCGGAAGAATGGGATGTGTACAGAAAAGAACAAGGGAGAAAATAGTAAAAATACAGAAATAACAAACAGAGTTACATTATTAAAATTACTGAAACTCTCAGCATTTTGTTCTTGATAAGTGAAACGTTGCTAAAATATAAAATTTTGTATCTTATTCATGTAAGAGGTGTTTCTTAAGTTTCCGTTTGAGGGTAAAAGTGGCAGAAGACTTTAATAGAGTCTGGTATTGAAGACCACATTTGGGCCACGTTGTAGCGATGTTCAGCTGTAGAAAATCACTTTCATCAGTTTCTCTAATTCCTGAAACTTCTTTTGAGCAGTTTAGGGATATGCTTGACTTTCAGTAATCCCCAGCATGGACTAATTTTCGTGGGCTGATCGAGTGATCGCTCGGGTCTTGAACGTTCATCCTGTTAAACTTCTTAAATAGTCCGCTCTGCCTTGGTCGCATTGGCTCCTTGTCGCGTTTCTACCTCTGCACTTCAACCTGAAACTCGCCAAAAATCAAACACGTTTAAACAACCGCACTGAAGATCGGCTCTTCTGCATCTTTCCAACCAGGTCTCCAATGGAACTTCGTCCGTTTCGCAAAAATAAACCGTTTGCGAGAATATTTTGAGAAAATTATGCATAAAGTTTAAATAGAAATCCTATTCCTCTCAGCTTAGTTCACAAGAACACCGCAAAACGTAGCGTGATTGTTGTCATGGCAATGCAATTGTGCAGAGCAGCGTGCAACGGAACTGCACAAAGATTTTCTCAAAACTCACGAATCCATTTGTAGGCAAGGTCGAACTGATTGCAGTGATGCGCTTAAAAACAAGCCATCGAAGCGCACAACCAGCATCGCTAACCTCGTTGCAAATTAATCTTTTATTTTCTTGTTCGACCAACAAAACACGTTAATTCTTATTTGGCGTTTATAGCTTGCCCGATGTGTAAACAGAATATTTATCGGAGAAGATTTTTTCAAGCTTTATTCGAACTGCAGTCAATTGACATCCGGTTGTAATTTTAGGCAAATGTACTTTCCTCCGACAGCGGCCCATCTTTTTTCCTGTTGCTTCATGCAACCAGAAGTACATTTTTAGGTCTTTTCTAAGTTTGTCAATTTTTACTATTTTAGAAACAAGAACTCCTTGAACACGCGGATGAATACCAACGTTTGGCTGTCGGTATTCTCACCAAATGCTACGAAGAGAATCCTGATAAAACACGAGATCTGCTCATTCGCAAACTCGACAAGTGGGGAGGGCTGACTTGCTTACAACTTGCAGTGGATAGCGCAAGACGGGAAATTGTCTCGCATCCAGCGGTTCAATACCTTCTCAATAAAATTTGGTTTGGAGGAATGACGACTACAATTCGTAAATGGCGAATATTTCTTGGCGNCCTACCTTGTTTTGTTGCTTGTATAATATTTGAAAGTACGAACAACAGAGTTCATCCGGAAGTAAATCCCTCAGGTAAAAGAAGCCGTCCAGNAAGTAAGTCGGAAGGTTGATGGGCTTATTGCGTAAAAAAACAATTTTGTTGCGACCAAAGTGCGTGGTCTAAAAAGCAATTTTGATATTTAGTAGTATATTGGTTTTCAGTAGGTTGTTATTGTTTACGTTTTTCGGAGTGTTTTCGTTTTTTAACTAGTATAGTCATACACGACATCCGGATTCATAATCATTTCTTATCTTTTTTCTGAGTGTTGGTTAGTGGGCCCTTTAGGCTAAGTTTTGCCCCCCTGGCTGAAACCTCTAGTTACGCCGCTGACGTAGATGGCAGCGCACACACCTTGCCCTGACACAGTCAGCTGGGTTAATGAAACTTTCTTGTTTTGTCGTTTACTATGTGACGCGATACTTATTCAACATGACACACATTTGTTGAAAGTGTTGGTCCTAGCGAGTAGTTTGGATGAACCCGAATCATCCATCAATCGTACCTAAAACCTTGACCCAGTACCCAACGACTTAGTGTGAGTTTGTCGTAAATACTAAAATCATTACTGATGAATCCAAGTGAATGGATCAGTGATAAGTGCAGTTGGAGTTTGGGGAGTGGGGACATCTATTCACCTTTCCTGGATTTCAATGCACTTTACCAAAAGCTCTCTGCGGCTTCAGCAGAGAACAAGTTATTTTGTTTAAAGCTTAACAAAATTCAATAAATGTCCTAGTTGTTGACCATGTGCCACCAAATCTATTAGACTGGATTCTATTCCAGGTCGGGTCGTGACGAAGACTTGAAACAAACGGTACTTACGGCCTGTCCAGCCTCGTTATCAACGTTTATTGGTAGATGCAAGAAAACAGTTCACGAAGTGGTGCTGCTATTGACTCACCAACATTGCAGCACTCAGTGCGAAAGCGGTCTCGTGGACTACAGGGCAAGCAAGCGGAAATGGGCGCCGCAGACCACTCGTGACACTTCGAAAGGAGTACAGAGACCGAATATAAACGAAACTGAAATGAATATTACAAAGAGCACTTTGTTACCGCACAGGCATCAAGAAGTTGCCCCAAATACGGACATGTGAATTAATCCCAGCGAAACTGTTTTGGCAACCAGCTAAGATATTATTCTTGTTTGGGCCCAATAGCTGCTGTAGTAAGATAAAGTCTGTGAATATTATGTCAATTATCCGTCAATTTTGTGGCATATTCTGCGCACTGCTGCATCACTGATTTTTTATTTTAAGTGGTTTTTCTTGCACCTTCTTCCACAATGACAAAAAACAATAAAATGTCTTATTTGCAGCTTCCTCCGGCATTGGCATTAAGCATTAAAAAATTTTACTTGCATCTTTCTCCAGAAACGAACATAGGCTTTGAAAAAAAGTCCAGCAATGGAACTAAACATTGAAATTTGTTTGTTTGCAGCTACCACCGGCAATGACATTAAGCTTTATAATTTCTTTGTTTTCAGCTTCTTACAGCAATGACAACAGGAACTTCAGCACTAAGGAGAAAATGCGTTTGTTGTACAAATCTCCCATCTTTAAATTCGGATGCAATGTGGTGGCACACTTGGTAATTCGGCCCTCTGCAATATGTGGACATCTGTGTTAGAAGAGTTAAACTGTTCTGTATGTAGACGTAAGGCAAAACTAATAAGTTGACAACCAATATGTTGAAGTTTGTTACCCTCGTAAAAATGCTTTTGTCTTTATTCTATTACACAAAAAATCGTGAACCACCCATCCATAGGTGTAGTCAGGGGGGTCAAGGGGGCCCTCCTCAAATTTTTAACATGTGTTGCCGTTTTTTACTTTAAATGCGGTGCCCCAAAAAAGACTGTTGATCGCTTAAGTCAGAATATTAGCTTGGCTACGCTGCTGCAGCCATTGAGTACATACGTAAGGATTGTCTTCCAGACTTGACAGACAGTTTCCGTTCTTTTTGAATGGAATTGAAATCGATACGTAACAATTAAAACAGAAGCGCATAACACATCCTTTAAAGCATTCACGTGGTTGTTGTTGACTTTTAATTTCTCGTAAACAGTTTATGTCAGGGTGTGAACAATATTTTTCGCTACTGCCCGCCGCATTACGTTTAGGAATAGGATTTATCCGATAATACCCATTTACCTGTGCTAATAAATACGGTATAATAATGAAAGGCCAAACATTTTATTGAGTTTATTCAATCACAATTCGACACTTCTGTTTGNCCATCTTTTCACCATAAGTATCCGCATTCAGTAGAAATTAGTTTTTGTGAATGCACGGCCTGTCCAGACTTGTATTTTAAATTACATATGCACTACAATCCCATAAAATTTTACCGAGGCCGCAGGTTGGACAACCCTGATTTATGTTTTCCGAGAAGGTCATTGCAATCCATAGGGGTAGCCAGAGGGTCTAAGGGGAACATACCCCACCCCAAATTTCTAACACATTTTGTCATTTTGTGCTTTGAGACGCACTTTACCAAACAAAATGCTGTTGCTCGGTTAAAGTCAAAGCATTTGTCCCCCAAAGTTTTGGGCTGGCTACGGCATTGTTGCAATCTAGTGTGAAAGTACTTTTTAAAAATTAAGGATCCCTAAAACGTAAAACCGTACCGGTTTTTTACTATGAATTTTATCCGCTTGTTTGTTCACCTATAAACTTGACAGTAAGAGCGCGATAAGCCGCACCATGCCATTGCGGATATAACATTTATGGTAACGCCCTGACTCCACTGTCATATTTTTGGATTCAACGCGTAAGGTTGATATTGCTTTGTAGCAACTATTCATTTATCACATGTACTCACGAACTATGTCTAGTTCGCTACGTAGTAATAGAACTCGTGGCTTGAAGTTGTGTTTATAAAACAATAAAATATTTTCGCGACAATTTTAGCCGACTGTAAAGCACTTCTGTGCTTATTATCTTTTGAACAGGCTTTTTTACTGCTTTTCTCCTACATCCTCGTCTTCAACTTTTTTCCTGGAACTGTCAGTGGCTGGGAATGGGCGCTGCTCGTTTGGGTTTGTACCCGTCTTGTTGATGAAATTCACGAGGTAAGTCAGGTTCGTGTGCACCAGCAGGCTGTGTCGTGCAGAGGTGGCCGGAGTCACATTTTCAGATTCAGACTTTCTCCAGTTCCAAAAATTTTGAATCCGGGTTCAAAAAATTTTTGCTAAAATAATAGAGCACGTGTGTCAAATGGTGTCAAATCAATAACGCACATGTGTCAAATCAATAACGCGTTCTAAGTAATAGCATTTTTTCATATGCAAGGTTTTTCCTGTTGAATTGCTTTCACAAATTGAAGAATGACTTCCTCAAGGCCTTTACGTAGTTTGCTTCTCTCGAATGAAGTTTTTAATGACTTCATTTTGCATCATCAAGAATCATTCCAGAAAGACTTTGAGCGTTCACCTCAACCGCCCCGGCAAGAAGCACAATTCAGGCTTCGGCCTGCCGCCAATTGTCGTCACCAAAAATTCAAAAAAAATACTTTGAAAAAATGACTTACACAATCATCAGCTATGTACTGCCAGGATGGCAAACGTGTTTGAGTACCTTATTTCCTTTCCGAGCACAAATGCAAGCAGTAACTTGATTTTTCGATTTGCCACAAGGAAGTACTATTGTCCATGCAACACCAATAGCTAAAATTTATTTGGATCCAACGTTTAGTTTCTCCTAGTAATGTCGAAGCACACAAAATTTTCAGAGACAAATACCAAATCCACAAAGTCTGTATCGATGTATAAGTAAGGTATCGTTTTTACTACATTCACATTACCAATTCGCTTGTGTTTGCAGCTTGCTAGAAACTGTGATACAATAGATGTTTGCCAATTCTTGCTTTTCGTATGAGGTACAAATTTTGCTTGATGCAGTCACGTAGTCTAAAAGCCAGGGCAAAAATACCACTGAAAGTAAATTTTTGTTTAGGATTAAGAAAAATAATAAAACGGATACAGGTAGTATTTCACAAAAATAATTTACATGTTATGCAGATTGTAAGAATAGAGAACAAAAGTGTATGGCAACGCATGAAATTTTGGATTGCCAGCAATTGGAACAAGATGGATTTACTTGGGCTGATTTTGTATATTGTTGGATTTGGTCTGCGGTTAGTTACACACTGGTGTTACTCTTCCTTATTTTCTTTTCGAAGAATTTGTTTCCTGCAAACACTTTTGTTGCACTATTTTTAACAGATTTTTTTAAGAGATTGAGAATAACTGGCACGGTTCATCATGGGGAAATAGTTTTGTTTAAGTTTGGCAAGTTGTGTAATGTTACGTCTAGAACTGAATACTACAGGTTTGCTGTTAAGCTTGCGAGGAATTTGCCTGCCGTACTCTGCTTTCATAACTTTGCGATGGATCTGACTGCACATATCCACAATTCAGCAACAAGTCTCCACAAGGGCGACGCAGCTAAATCTGCTCGCAAAGTAGCATTAGATTTGCTTTTTGGCTTCGGTGATAACAGCATTATGGTCATAGTGCCTGTTTGAAACCACAGTTCATGTGCTTTCTCCAGGTCTTGCTTTAGTTTTTCATCATTTCACTCGCAAGCTTTTGCTTGCAATTTACTGAACTGAAGATGAGAAAATGACGCGAAATTGATTTCCCAGTAAAACACTTCCAGCTACGTCTCGCTTTGTGGAGACTAATTGTTGCTGAAATGTTTTAAACATCTGTGACGATCCTCAAAATGATGGGCATGTACTTTAAATTAGGAGCAACTTGTACTTTAAATTAGGAGCAACTTGGCAACTTGACCTACATTAAATTAGGAGCAAGTTTTTCTTGTTATTTCTTTTCCTCCAGTTTACTAAACCAAGTGTTGGCAAATTCTGCCGGTTTGCAAAGTTATGTGTGGTTCTTAGTGTGGAGCAAACCATGCACATACAAAACAACAAAGCTTGGTTTTATCAATCACCATTCACACCAAACATCCCAGCGAGAAGCGCTTGTAGTCTTTAGCTTAATGCTGTACCAGCAATAGTTGAAACGTACATACAATTTATGTCACACATATATACAAATTTTTAGTCCTTTTATGCAATTAATCAATTTAATACTGTTGCAACCTCTCCGGTGGTGTTGCGCTGATTGTGTGATTCACCACGAACGGGATGTGCGTGAAGAACAACACCATTATATAAGTAGCGCGAGCAAGCAATAGTAAGAGAGATTGCGAGCATGATCTCGATTGTTACTTGCTGCCACGGTGCGAAGCTTTGCGCACATCCCGCTCGAGATTTCCGATCGCAGCAATACTAATGGACATAGACAGTTTGTCAATATTCCATTAATGGTCAATTCGTTCATTGTCCATTGTTATTCTATTTAATAAAGACCCCTTGCTTAGGAATTTGCTTGATCTTTTCCAAACAAGCATCTAGTTTCTTCCTTTTTCTGAGTGGAAATTTTGGGCTGCATGGTTATATTAAAAGTATAAAAAGGATTTTTTTGCATGCATCCAAAAATCTATATTGACATGGATTAATCCAGATTGATGTACTAATCAATCTTGATATAGTTAAACATAAGGGAGTTAACCAACTGTAAACAAACAGTTTGTTAACAGTTGATTAACTCCCAACTCCCTTGCGGTTAAGTTCATACTAAACAAAAATTGCAGCTCCAATTTTAGCAATCCAGCACAGAATAGAGACTTGAAAACCATGAAAGCTGTAAAGCAATGGTTCCCAACCTTTTTCAGTTTGTGGCCCACTTTTAATGATGAATATTTGTGTGGCACCCTATGATATTTGTAGTAAAATGATAATGAAAAATGTAGATATGAGAAAGAAACAAAATAATAGCAACACATGTAATTTTCTGTTAATGGAAACTTCAGCTGGTTTATTAATAACAAATCAATATAGAAAATTAGCTAATTTTTAAGAAGTGTTTGAGTTAATAATATGAAAATTATTGAGGCCTGCTGATAAACCTTTTGCAGCCCACAGGTTGGGAAGTACTGATGTAATGAATCTTCACACTGGTAAAGCTAACTGAACAAGTAGTGCATTTATTTCTTAGACCTAGAAGGAAAACCTTGGTGCAGGTAGTTAAAAATTGACTTCTATTTCACAAGAAGCCAAGGCATTTAGCATCAACATCATTGATAGGTACTAATATTTACACGTTGGTTAATTTGTATCATTCTTGAAAGATTTGAACTACATTCGTTTCCATCAGTGGTTGTCAACCTTTTTTGTATTGGTACACCCTTTTAAACTTGTCAGAAAACCTGTACACCCTTGCCATTGCACTAAAATTTAGTGCTGTTGAAGTATAAAATGTAAGCGATTTTTTCGCTGTAAATGTAGCTTTCTTAGCAGATTTTTGCGCATCACTTCTCAGCATTCCTGAACACCGAAATCTCACCCAATAAGCGATTTACGTTTTTGATCGCATCCCAACAGCCTACCTTTGCTAGCAAGGATTTTCTGCTCTTATCGAAAGAAAATGAAAAAAACAAACTCAATCAAGGATGTTGATCCTCTTATGAAAAACGCCCTTGAAACAGGGTTAAAACCACATTTTTCACAACTGGCGGATGAAATTCAGCGAGAGCAATCACAGTAAATGAGATGATTTCTTTTTTTTAATTCATACTGATTGCTGTACAAACTTCATTTATTTTTTAATTTTAGTGTGACGTGTGTCATTAATTTTAGTGTGACGTGTGTCATGTCCTGCCGTTTTCTGCGTTGTTGCAGCTACATGCGAAAAGCCCAAGTTAATTTCCTCATATGTAACGAACTGCACAATCCATGGCACAGAATTCAGATTCAAATAAAGCCAAAAATTGCCTTGAAAATTAGTGGATATTGGGTATTCTTGTTGAGCAAGGAAAACCCGCAACTCTTGCCACAGTTGAAACACACACTCTAACACTTTTCCTCTGGATAACCAGCGTGCCTCAGCATAATTGTGTCTGCTATCATGCCTTTGCACACTTCTGAAAACGTTCGATGCTTCTTCGAATGTGCGAGGATGAAGTTCTCAATTTTTTGACATCCTCAAGAACAATATCCAGACCTGACCTCTGGTTATATTCTTAAATTAACCTCTAGCCATAAATTCTCAATTAATGATGCAGTGAGCTGAAACCTGGGTTTATTTTCGCGGCAGCATTTCGGTCAATTTTCCAAAATAACTTTAAAAGCTTTCGGTCATTTTTTTTATTTTGTATGACTGAAAATGGCATTATGACCAAATCGACTATGTTTTTTCGGTCATTTCAAAACACTTTTGTCTGTGACCGAAAGATCCTCCCAAATGTAATGGCGCTAGGCCATTACATACCAGAAAATCGACAAAGCCCAAGAGTTCTTCCCCGACAGAAAGCACCCAGACACAGGAAATAATCAAAGCG
>JGI24159J19872_10013399_pt1 | contig 10656 bp, 7 predicted proteins | sample Ectturendosymbi4_FD_19872 | JGI IMG/M metagenome (IMG submission 19872)
TTTATTACCTGCGCAAAGGAAATTAAATGTTTTCGCATACTTTTTGCTTGTTAATTTGTCGACTTAATGCAAATACCACGGAATAAATTTGCATGCAAAGTTCAAGGAACATTGTAAATGGGCCAAAAAGTAATAAGTAGGATTTGATGAGAATCAGGATTATCGTCTGCGTCCAGAAACCATCTCACCACTTTTTGCAGACCTTTCGTCCACTAAGCATGTTTCAGGTGGTGTTCCGCGATAATTCACTTTATCCGAAACAATTGTCTCAATTTTGCCTGCTATGACTGTTCAGCGCAAGCGCTGGCCGCATTGGCTACGTTACCGATTTCTGTAGCATGATAGAACTGTTGCACGAGCTCAAAACAGCAGCTTTTAACATAGAAGCATTCAGGCATTTCATAATGTCTCAGCAGGGGAAAAGGAAAACGAACTTTTATGGACTTCAAAACATAAAAAAAAATTGAAAGTTTTCTTGCGAACTTTATGCGCATTTTCAATTCTTGTGTACAGTAGTTTAGCAAGATTCGATCTTGCAAACCGGGGTGTGCACCAGCCAGTCCAGCCGCACACCTATGCTCGACGGCTCGTATTGGACAGGACATTAGCGCAGTCTCATTTTTCAGTTGTAAATTGCTCTGACGCAGTGATGAATGTGTTTTACACCCCTTTTTAAACACGCAGCCAAAATTTGGCAGTTATGAACTCCTGTGTCGTAGCATTGAGTTTATTTTCCTCCGATATCCTAACTTGGAGCGCTGATAGTTTATATTCAGTGCAATGATACATAAAATAAGGGGAGGGCGTGTAGAAGAATATGCATATTATGTCAACAAACTTCGCCAAAACATTGGTTTGGAAACATGGATATGACGTCAAATTGTGACGTCACAAAGACTGTACATCACAAAACAAATGACCACCATATGCCACTGAATGAAACCTCCCATGAAAATTTTCTGCGTACGCCACTGAACATGAGAGCTCAACCATTATTATTAGTTAGAAGGAAGCAACTTTAAAAATATCCATTACAAATTTTTAGAGTTACAGAGCATGCAAAACAGAGAATTGCGTTAATATTTCCAATTTGACTGTTAAAAAGAGTTTCCTTTTTCATTCAATTTCATAATCGCATTTCCTCTGTTGGGGTTCTCAGGAGTAGCCCCCATTAGTAGGACTCGAAATACCTCACGGTCAGCTGCAATGCGTTGCTGGCTCCACAACAAGACGGGACCAATGAAGGTCGGAGATGTACTCACGCCACCTGGTACTTGGACGACATATGTGCCGCTTACCTGTGGGTGTAGCCAGCAGAACTTGCCCCACCAATCGTTTCTGGGACGTTCTGGACACATGGTCGAACCAACGTGGCTAAGACCGTTTTATTCGGAGAAGTGGCTCGACATTCCGGAACTTCACGAATTTCACAGCTGCGCACTATGTCGCGAAGCGTCACACCGTGAGCTCTTCGCAAAAGTCCCATTTCTGCCACTTGCACTTGAGATCGCACTCTTTCAGTAGTTGCCCAAGATTCATGTGCATAGGTGAGGATCAAAACAAAGACCGGTTTAAAAACTGACAGCATTCCGGTGTTCGAAAACTTCCCCTTTGTGCCAACAGAACGTTAAAGCCCACGCAGAACTGCGTTTGTTTTACCAATCCGATTATCAACTTGCATGTTCCGTCACTCGTGAATACCATCCCTCGGTACTTGAACTTCTCCATCTGCGGGGTTGAATGCTGCAATCCTTCTGCAGATTTTTCGTTTATGACCAAACAGATGTTGCTATTTGCCTAATACCTATGGCTACTTCGCCAATATATTATTTTGCTTGTAGGCAAGAACTTATCAATTATTTCGGTTGCGTGGAATGACCTACTTAGCCAGAGTGTAGATTATTTTTTGTGGTTTTGTGCAAAAGACATGATGCACAAGTTGCTAAAGTTACGAGATATACTCAGGTCAGGAATAGCTAGAACTCCGTTCTAGATATCCCTGACTCACGTAAAATAAACGGTATTAGGAAAAACTACACGAGTCGCAAAAAGCTTTCTTTTACAGAACCAACTAACTTTTTCAAAGAACCAATTAACATGAAACTAACAAAGAATTTTCATTGCGGGGGCCCCATTGCAACGGAGTCCTGGGGCAATTACCTCTTTCCCCCCATTAAACTAGCCCTGTTGTGTACGTGATCTGTTATTAACTGGTCTGTTATAAATAAAGTATTTTATGAACCTGGTATGTTATGAACGTGGTCTGTTTTGAATGGGTCTGATATGAATGGGTCTGTTGTGAACGGCACCCTGTTGTTATGAACTTCAACCTTAATATGCACACCCTTTCTCCCAGCTAGTGGAATCCATTCATCAGCACAAATTTCCAGCTGAGCGCTTCCAAGTATCGCAGCCCAGCAGTCTGGGCAAACTTTGGCTCAACGCCGGAGTTGAAGAGTTTCCACACATCTTCCAGCTCTGCAGTGTTAGAACAACACGCTAAGCCGAAGAGATGCCAACAACATCTGAAGAATATCGTTTGGCTTCTTCGACCAGTACGTGCTCTCTTCATGTGAGTGAAGTGATGTTCCATTTTCCAATTGCTAGCTTATGGCAAGAATGCCGCTTACGCCGGGCTTTCAAGTCTCCCAGAGTATACAAGCACTCTGCTCTATCACGCCTACCCAGATTGCGTAGTGGGCGCAATGTATGGGGCTTCCAGCTGTGGATAACTGGTGGGAGAGGTTGTCGCGAAACTGACAGAACGTTTCTTGTTGGGAACATACCTTACAAGAAATTGCGTTGCATGAATTACAGCAACCAAATCCATGTGTGCAATTCGACATTCCATGTGAGTGCGCGCCTTGTAAAATTCTTCTGAGTGCGGACAGGTTAGAAAGAACAGTGTTGCTGCATTTGTGTGAGTCGACTCACCTACATGTGATTACTTTAAATTCGATTCTGCTCGAGCATCACAACGTTTTCCTCATCTGTTGTTTTCTTCAACCACCACAAAAATTTCCGGATACCATTGCCGGTCATCATGCATATATTACCACTCTTACGTTCTGAAATAACGTCTAAAGAACTGCCAGAATAAAATACAATAGCTTCAAAGATATTATTTCAGACCATAGGCTTGGCATACCCAAGACCATGTTTTTCCGGATCCCATCTAAAAGTTACCTAAATTGCAACAGCTAACGCATTAAACACTTCCAGTGCTGTTTTCAAGAACATTAACAAAGTTTTAAAGCATTTGAAAGGTAAAATGAGCAAACTAATATCTCAGTTGGAAAAAATTATTATCCTCCTGTAAGAGCTTTCACGAAGATGAAGTGATGTTTCTTCACACATAAATTTTATGTCAACATTAAGGTCGTAAAAAACGCAGCAGATTTTTACAGTGTTCTGTTTCACCTCTGCTTGAGTTGATCGACCCGTGTAACAGCAAATAAAACTTATTTTGCTAATTACTTTTTCTAACGACCGTGTTCGATGCTAAAAACAAATAACGTAGGCTACATGCTGATATTGAAGCAGTGTTTTTTCACCGAGAGGGCCTGACTACCTGGAGTAGGACGTTTAAGGATACCACTGGATCTTCATTCGCTGTGCGCACGTTCCGCACACATTATGGTGTTTTCGCAAAAATTTTACATGAATACATTAGGAAAACTGAAAGACCGGCTGGATGGTGTGAGCTGTAAAGTTTCACTCAGGGTAGGCTCTGTGAACTGTGGTGTCCAATTCGCTAAAGTTACGAGATATACTCAGTACATTTTGGTGGTATAAAAATTTAATTGCGACTTTGTGATTGTATGCCAGTGTCTCCCAGGGGCTCAAAGTGTATAGGCAATATATATTTGCCAAAAAACTCTGGTTTGGCCATAAAAGCAAATTTTAGCTCTAATATAGCAATTTCTGCCATGACCTTAAAATTGCGCGTTACAAGTTGTCTTTTAATCTTAGTAAAACTTATAACCATATATTAAACACTGTTGTAAACGAATGTTTCAAATCTGACCCATTTGTGTTAAACAGTTTGAAATTAACTTTTTCAACCCAACGATAATGCTGGAATTCTCTTGATGTTGTGTTCTTAATATACGAGTAAGAGATGGAATCCATTAAGTCAATATATTGAAAACCATCTCTAGGTACAGCCATAAGAATAAGACGTTAGGAACACTGGAAAGAAATCACTGAGTCGTATGCAGGTCCGATTGAAGCACTTGTACAATCCACTGATTTCAAGGACAGTAAATAAGTGCTGCCACAACGCACTTCAAAGCAATACCAGGTTGAAGAACTGCAGTATAGTGTTACTTTAAGACTGCTGACAAACTTCTAACAGCAAAATCTGATCAACAAGGCAAAATTCTTCTACTACACCATTATCAGTCACACAACTGAATACAGCAGTCTTCAGAAACAAATGTAGCAGCTACCAATGACAGCCATAAAAATGTTACTTTCTGAAACATTGGTACAAAATCACCTGGCTGCAAGGGTTAAATAATTGCTACACACTTGCAAGGTGAGGTGGTGTTACTTACTGTTACATTGGCATGATGTCCGTCCAAAAAATGCAAAAAGAAAAAATGTTCATTGAAAATTTCATTGTAGTGTGAAAAACAAAAAAATGGGCCAAGTGTGTTTTTTCATGGCCAGCGCATTTAAAAAATGGCCAAATTTTTCCAAGTTGGCCATGAAATAGCCAATCTGGAAACCCTGGAACACAACCAGAACCAGGGCCGGATTTAGCTGATGTTGGGCCCTAGGCTAATCCACTTGTGAGGCCCTCTCACCCACTGTTACAAGGAAAATCGTTAATGAATTTGGACAAAACCGAAACTGACGATATTGACGCTCTAAAATTAGAGTCAATAAAAAATTCTGAATAATTACTGAAGTGTTTAACGATCACTGCGCTTGTTGCTGCTTTCGACGCAAAAAGTTCAATGGCACGGAATTGTTGAAATCGCACTTGGGCTTGGCTGACGGGAAAAGGATTATTAGTTTTTGCAGGCAAACCAGCCGAAAACCTCACGGCTAAATATTTGACAAAACACATGGCCCACGTTTTTTATAAGTTTCACATCTGTTTTTTCTTATATGTGCTCAAAATAGCAAAGAAACTGCACATATATGTGGCGGCATGAAGACGTTAAAGCACAACGTGAAGCGCACGTTGTGACTCTCTTAACACAGCTGTAAAAATCTCGCACACACGAGCAAAACACGTTAAAGCAAATCGCACCCAAATGGTTGCAGCTGCTATAGGTTCACGATTCGTGTGTTTGTTACTCTTTCAGACTGCTAAGAATCGAACGCAACGTAAACCGTCGTGCGTAAGGATGTGAGGTTCGCCAGAAAGTTTTCAATAGGGAGGTTTATATTTGTGCAGGGGAACTTGACATTCCGAGAATTTGATAAAATCTCCACTGATCATAGTGTTTCATATTTGAATTTGGAAGGGCTGAGCCTAATTACCACGTGGCGACGGGACTGGTTTAAACTTCCCGCATGCTGTCATTATTGAATTACACAACAAAAAGCTACAATCATCGAATCGAGTAAGACTGAGCAGAGCACAGTAACCAATTGAAAAGGTTTGTGCTGGCCTTCTCCATAACAAAATAATCTAGGAATTCATTACAATTTGTTTGCGTAAGTTTGTCACTTTCAATGCACGGAATGCTTAGTGGGGCCAACCTGTCCTGGAATGTTGCGACCTTTAATTCATTTTTAATTCTTTTGAATCTTGAAGAAGACCTTTCTCCTGAGCAGTTAGTGACCATTAAGCTAAGAAATAAGGGTCCTCGTGCTTGCATAGACTAAGAACTACTAGTCCAGTGGCGTACGCAGAAAATTTTCATGGGGGTTTCATTCAGTGGTATATCGTGGTTATTTGTATTTGGCGTACGCTGTTTGTGACGTCACAATTTGACGTCATATTCATGTTTCTAAACCAATGTTTTGGCGAAGTTTGTTGACACAATATGCATATTCTTCCACACGCACTCTCCTTATTTTATGTATTATTGCATTGAATATAATCTATCAGAGCTCCAAGTTAGGATATCGGAGGAAAATACACTCAACGCTACGACACAGCAGTTCATAACTGCAAAAATATGAGGCTGAGCGTTAAAACAGNGGAGTAAAGCACACTCATCANTGCGTCAGAGCAATTTACAACTGCAATTTTTCCATTAAGTCGACAAATTAACAAGCAAAAAGTATGCGAAAATAATTAATCTCATCTGCGCAAGTAATAAGATTTTTGTAAAATATCGAACTCAAGGAAGGGATTAATTCCAATCCCCCCAACCCCCTTGCGTACGCCCTTGCAGTAGTCTAAGGAATCAGACCCACACGCGCTTTTTTCATTTTCTTGCTGTTCCCCTTTTCTTGGTCTCTTTGGAGTAGAATTCTATGGCTGCTAGTTGGGAAAGTAACTTTTGCTTGCTATTAAAGCTCATTAAGATCTCTGATTTGGTTAGCATGGGAGCAGTACAAACTTGCGCAAGTACTCAATAACAATCTGATTTCTGAATGACTTTGTTAAAGAAAATTATATTGAAAAAAATTACCACTAAAAATGCCAAACGAGCTTTACGTAATAGAAACACTAACAAAACTACAGTATTGCTCAGAAGCAACTGTGTTGTTATTGTAAGATAATGCTACTAGACCTACACATAGCTCTTATCTGCAGTAGCCTACAACCTTAAATTTTGATCAGGTGCATTTCAAACACGAAAAGACACCAGTTATTTCGCGTGATTCACACGTAACAATCGGTACGATTCAGCAAGACGGAGCCAAAGTGCTTTGAGTATGACGGCACTATGGTTGTCAACCTGGCATACGGCTTGGCCAACGGTCGTATTGAGATTCATGGAAACTCGTTGGAAGACACTGTATTTGTCAACACGGAATCTGATTAGGTGAATAAAACTAAATTTCATGAATAATTAAGACAAAATTTTGACGTTTTTTATCGAACTGATCATATACCTGCCAATGACTCTATGCGGCGCTAGGCTTAAGCCTACATAGCCTGTAGGTAAATCCGGCCCTGACCAGAACACGATAACAAACTGAGTCAAATGATACTAGACATTATACAAACTCAGTCGTGACAGTATAAGATCACTGTAGTTATAAAGCGCCATCAAAACACCGTAAAAAGTGTATTGTAAGACGGTTACGATTACGAACATAAATTTAAAAGAGAATTTATACACGAGATGGACGTGCACACCTTCTAGACCGCAACCGTTTCATGGTAGCACAATTTTTTCATTATGATTAAATAATTCTTTGTCAGATAACACAAAAATTCAACATAATCACAGTGTTTTGCAATAAACGTAATGTAGATTTGATTTATGGAAAGGACCGAGGCGGGAGGGCGCGTTGTGAAATCTGCGGACGTGAATTACTTACCCAGGTTTTTGGAGGTGCAGCGAGGTTTGTCTGTATCTCCGGGGATATGTGCATAGGTGGCGGAACCGGGGGGACCGCATGGGCCAAGGCCCCCCACTTTTTTTTCTGAGGGGGCCTGGCCCCCCCACTTTTTATTCGAATTTGCCTAAACAAGCTTAAGTAACACAATTAGTATTCGGTCCGTTGTTAAAGTAAACCGTTCAATGAAAAAAATGTTGCAGAATTTTGGCAGTATTTTGTCAATATTATTTGTAATATATTATTTGTAATTTGGCAGAATTTTGTAATTGTTTGGCAGAATACACCATGTTACCTAAGTAACACAATTAGTATTGGGCCCGTTGTTAAAGTAAATCGTGAAATAATTTTGCAGAATTTCGGTAATATTATTTGCAATTTGGCAGGATTCGTAAATGTTTGGCAGAATACAGTACACCGTGCACAATCTGGTCAATACTACTACTACATCATTTTTGCAAAAATATTTTATAAAATGGTGTAATTTTACATCCTTGCGTGTAGGAAAAATTTCGTGCCACACCATCGAAAAATTGGTATAGTTTCAAGCGTTTTAACCCCATTCTAAAAACGGAAATTTTGCTGAAACTTATACGCATAATGAAATATTTTACAGATCAGTTTCAATTGTGTTTTTGTTTTTGCGTGGGCGACACTAACTATTAGTTAGCTCAGTGGTACAGCGTCCGCCTCCCAATTGAAAGGTCGTGTGTTCGATCCACAACCATTGAGTGAATCACAGAAGAGCCCCTTGGTCAAAAGCGTACACCGCAACTGCCCTGACAAAAAGCATTATTCAGGTTTCGGCCTGCCGCCAATTGTCGTTAAATAAATCCGTCATTTTGCATGCGGTCAATTTATTTTATTTTTGTATTGCCAACACAATTGGCATCCCAACAGACAACTTGCTACATATGCTTTGTCTTGTCATTGTATTCCGGTGTCTAATGCAGTTGCAGAATGAGTATTCAGTTATGTTACTACTGCGTTCTAGATCTGGAAAAGTTGTGATTTTGGATGTATTTAAGACAGATATCAATATTGTGTCATTTTTGCCTGCTTTTAAGTTGTGCTCTTGGTGTTTTTATCAGAGCAGTGGCGACTCCGGACAATGGCTCTCGGGCTTAGCCCGAGTTATCGATTACGATATATATTGTAGAACGTGAGCTTGCTTGCTTTGTATATTCGTGCCTCCACCGTCTGCACACTGAAGTTGTTAACTTGGGGTCTTTTCCTTGGGCCTTATCACATATTTTCGTTCCATGTCTGGCCTTTCGCGTTCATGTTGCAGATAGGTGTGTAGTGCTATAAAAAGAGGTATGGGAACGACGTTCCCATACATAACAAATAAAAAGGAAGTATACACCAAATAGTTCGCATAAAGGGAGCATTTGCCTACAAGACTGCCCACACTATGGACTTTCCTGTTTCACTGTAGACTTTTGACTAGCATTGCAAATCTGCGTGTTGCTTGTACATCTATAAGATCGCAGCCATGTGTTAATGTAATCTAAATCTTCAAGTGACGTTACTAGTGCAAAAAGGTGTGGGAACGCCATTCCCACCCCACTACATCCGTGGATGCAGGTGACCTGAATTAAAACAATCGCGTCGTAGTAGGCGTTCTCTCGCCTTCGTTTGCTCGCGCTTTACTCGGGCTCCTCCGTTAGAGCCCGAGCTGCCCACTGCAATATCAGATTGAATGTTTTTTGAGGCAATTGATTTGCGTAGGACGTTGGATATAAATTCCAATCTGTGGACAGTTCCCATTTCGAGGATAATTTCAAACGAACGATAAATTGTCGAGTAACTCGGGATAATGTAAATAAACTTGTAGGCAAGGGACTAACTGGCGTTATCATTGCTTTGTGACGTACGTTACTCAGCATTGGAGACGTTATTATGACAACTTCTCATTCATTGCTACGTACTGTAACGAACATCACTGAGCAACGATAGTGCCAGCCAGAATGAATGCAAATTTTAGTGATGCAAGCCTCGAACGATTGCATTCAGTCAGTATAAATCGTGCAACGAACCCGAGTGACGCTGTTGATCTGGAGTTGCTCCTGTAACAGCCTATTTGAATTTCAGGTGGTTCACCGATATATTTGATAGCGATGTAATTTTGACTTTTGTACGGTGTAGTTCATGACGTCATATTCCAATGCTTGTGACGTCACAATGCCAATTCAAACCACAAAAATTTTCTTTAGTTTTTTGACGTGTACTTGGCCCCCCACTTTGAAAAAAGTTCCGCCACCCATGGATATGTGGAGACATAGGCGTAGGAAGCGGAGTGGCTGTAGCCTCCCCAACTATTTTGCTTTCGGGAAAAAATCATTTCAAATATGAAAAAAACATTGTGTTTAATTTGTAATTTGTTTAAAGAAAATTTGTTTGTCAATTTAATGCCTATAATAATGGGGTAAACATTGCATTAAATGCATCTTTTTCTTACTTACAAAAGTTCAATTGTAAAATTTTGTAAAAATCAACTTTTGGGGCATGAACCTACCTCTCGAGAAAAACTCTGTTGCTCCCCTAATTGTTTCGATCCCTTACGCCTATGTACGGGATTTGTCCGCCTCCTCATATCAGTCTTTCGTAAAAGATATGGGAAACTTCTATTTGTCATAACGTCCATTCGTCTTTGTCCAGGATTGCAGGCTCCTCGGATTGGTCTCTGGTTTGTAGGATGTGATCAGTGTGCAGCGCTGCATACTGTCGATGGATTTGAGCAGACCCTGCTCATTGGACACAATGGATGTCTCGCTCTTAGCTGCCGCTGCTTCTCATCAGGTGGACCAGTGAATGCAGAGTGGAGCAAGTGTCCAGGCTCCAAAGCGCGGAATGCAAGAGACAAACAAGCAAAAGAACAGCTTTCTATTGCGAGGTCAGAAAGTCAATGAGATTTGTATTGTAGGATTCGCGCCAGCTCAATATGCAGACATCCGCAGACAATATTCTGTGGAGATCCACAAACGCAAGAAAAAGCCCAAAGAAGGCTCGCGGTTTTTATTGCGATTTAACCTGCAGAGCAGTGTTCCCTTTAAGAAAATTATACGCTGAGCAAATGTTTGTTTTGTTGCGCACGAAGCGCATGCAACTGCGTAACCATGCAGACACACAAACAGTGAAGCGCTTCCAGCGTCAAAAGGGCTATGTGATATATATATA
>JGI24159J19872_10013401_pt1 | contig 10656 bp, 6 predicted proteins | sample Ectturendosymbi4_FD_19872 | JGI IMG/M metagenome (IMG submission 19872)
CTAACTTACATCACAACTTTTGAACCCGAAACCCCAGCAGGTCATCCAAAGTATCAAAAGACTCGGATTGTAGCCTAGTTTCCAGTAAAAACTATAGCGAAATACTACCGCCTAACAGTTGGCGCCCAGGGTCAGGCAAAGTGGGCCAAGGTGGCCTAAAAGTCCTCCACTTATGATGTCACTCACAAATCCCCCAAGCAAAAAATTTTTTTTTGAGTACGACTAGAAGATTTTCTGCGTCTTGTGAGACTTTTACCGGGTCTGTAGAGCATACCAGACCGGAGAAATTCCCGCGCAAAAAAAAAAAAATTGAATTGTTTTTATTGCATCATCCAATATCACCATTTTCAGAATTACACAATAATAACTTGTACCTATTATGGCATTCAAAATTGAGGCTAGAGAAATCTACCCCATCTTTGTTTTCACAAAGTGTTGTTGATCAGTTCACTCCCTAAGTGGTAAGGCTTGGCAAGCATGCGCACAGCAAATGGAGAAAAACCATTCCCACACAAACTCTGCAGTTTCATGTCAAGTTTATGTGCATGCCCTACTAGTTCAGTATTATTCTATAGAGTGTATTTTTTTTAACATATGATTTGGTATGGTCCAAAATCAGGAAAAGTTCAGATACAGAGATAGCAGAAAAATTGGTTAAAATATACCAATTGTGCAGAGCTAAATAAGACAAACCATTAAGAATTTACTAAAACTGTTTGATTTATTCTTTTTTTTTTTCAAGTCCTTTAAATTTCATTGCTGTTCATTTTGTTTGATTAAAAAAAAATTATAGTTAGTTTTACAAGTGTCAGCTAATTTTATTTTTTACTGAGTAGATTTTTGCAAGGAAAAAGTAAGGAGTGAGTTATATTGTTTTTTTTAAGTGGGTTTTAAAAAAAAACGGCTAGTTATTTTTGGGTTGGGTTTTTTCACAACAACCCTGGTGCCAATGAATGGAACTTTTGATACTGGTTGAATTGGGCTGTAATGACCCCACTGCATTTGTAGACTTCCACAAGTATGGAGTGCAATGATTTTGCTTGTAACATTTTTTATCATGTTTGTACACATTTACAGCTAAGTTGAAAACACATTTTGACCAATTTGGAGAAGTTATGGATGTTGTTGTCAAAAGAGATCCAAACAACAACAGGTCACGTGGCTTTGGTTTTATTTTATTCAAGGAAGACAACTGTGTTGAAAAGGTAAATGTTTTTTTTAATGAATATTGCCGAAGATATTGTGGCAAGAAATCAGGTTGTTAGTGGTTGTGCTTATTCAAGCCTTTCAATGTGGTGATTGATGAATGTGCAACACTTACTGCCAGGCATTTAGCCAAGGTAATGTTTATTGACAAGCAGTTTGATTCAGTGTGTTTTCTTTAAAAACGAACTAATGATTTTCAAGCAAGTGGAATGAAGACGACATGCATTTTTAATGAATGCATTAATTACTGCTAATTTTTAGTTTGGTGATTTTCTCAAGCACCAGTTGGTGGAAAGTAACAACAGAACTGCATATGAAACTAGAGGAATGAAGATTGCAAGTATTATAATTTTTTTATTGAACGAAATCATTGCTACCAGTCCTAATGATCTTCTCTGCACCAAAAAAAGCAAAACTAAACATACACAGTGCATTGTCACTATAATTGGTTTGCATTTCTTGCTTTTGTAACCAGCGGAAGCTTGTTTGAAAAAAAAGTTTCATTTAGAAATAGTTTGATTGCAGTAGTTATTCTCAAAGGAGAACCACAGATATTATTGGCAATAAAATTTACTTTAAATTGCTTCCAGGAACAAGTGCTAACAATTATGTTACGTCATTAACCACCAACCTATATTAGTACCTAAACATTCTGTAGTGTAAGTGCATACAACAATTCATGACATGAATCTTTACCTAAAACAAATGAATCAGTGCCAACAGCCAGTGTGAGCACAAACTGAAAGCAAGCAACTGTTCATGTAAGTTTACCACAGTAACATCATAACTCTCTCAAAGCATGAAACCATTAGAAAAGCGAGTCATACAAAGTAAAATCAAGAATTTGAATCATGAAATTTTCACCAAGTTAACCATCCTTAGCTGTTACCACTCTAAAGCACTAAAAACCTTCATTCAATCAGGTTTGTGTGAATAGTCATGTACCGTCAGAAGTGATAAACATAGTTTGCCACAAATTAAGCAAACTTCAGCAGCAATCGTCCAGTATTGTTACTGAAGCCACAGAAAGAAAACTCAGGATTGTATCAGCGTAAACTGAGCAGTTAGCCTAGCATGTGGCAGATGATTAACAATTATGCAAGCATACAAATTTCCAATTAATTACAGAAAAAAACACATTTTAGATGCATCTGCAACTTGCTTCAAGAGAAACACCAAACTGGTTTCAATGTAGACACTAAATAGCATGTGTACTAAAACCTCCAAACGTAAAACAATAAGATGTAAGGGAATTAGTTACATGCCACAACTGACTTTTGGACATACGTTTTTTTTTCAGAAAACTTGCTGTTTCAAATTGCGCAGTCGGGCTATACACTTAAAGGTCAGAAAACATCACTGATGTAATGAAATCATCAATGGGTAATAGAAAATGAAGCAATCAATAACTTTGTTTCAGTCTTGAGTTTGCTTGCTAAAGCCCTTTAGCATTTCACCCGTAAGCAATTGTTTGCAGATATCAGGAGCGAAGTTGCATAGAACCACGTAAAATGTTTTTGGAAGATTTGACTGTGCCACCTTTGTGGAGGCAGATATGCGCAAGTCGAATTCATGAAACAGAATCCTTTCAGCGCTGATTCCTTGAAAGTTTGCAACAACAAACTTTTAGTTCTGTCAATACAGTTATGATTCAAGACTGTGCTAATACAACGAACCTTCAGACTCTGGAAAATGTGCCTATTGAATTCATTGATTGGTTTAAACATAATACATTGTAGAACCATTATGATCAGACATATCATGTCAAACAGGTTTATGACATGGTTGTGCATCTTACAGAATCCACAAAAAAACAGTTTAATTCAGGTTCTCGCCCACTCACAACACCTTCTAGATGGCCGAGCGATTGACCCGAAACCTGCAAAAGCACAAAAAAAAGATACAAAGCTTTTTGTTGGTGGATTGAATCCTGATACAGAAGATGACAAAATAGTAGAGCATTTCAAGAAATGGGGAGAGGTAAGTTCTTCAATTGTACTTCCCTTTTTGCCTGTATTTGTATTGGTCAGCGTTGCTAAAAATTATGATTTAAAAAAAATTCAAAAATAGGATCTTTTGAAATTTAAATCAGATTTTATTGATTTTTTTTGATTTAATGTGTAGAGGGTGGCCACCAAACACTTGTAATTTGTACTTTTAAAGAGTGTGTTTTAAAATAACGTTTTTGTGCATTGTTTCTTCTAGTACAGCAACTAGAATTCAGCGGAACTTTTATCATTCAAACGTTGCACTTAAATGCATCACGCTCAAACGAAATCAGTTTATAACACCAGTACTGCTGTACAAAACGAAATATTTTTTGGAATGACAATACTCAAACCATTAGTTCATCCAACTTCATTAACACTTGTGGCATGTTAAGAAGCATGTACCAAAATACTAGCTTGCCAGCCTTTTTGGTGACAAGTCTATTGTAAAAATTTACTAGTGTAATGCAGCTTTCATTAGTTCAGCTTCTGCAAAAGTATAACTTACCTGCATAAAATGTATGAAACCTATTGTACATGTGTTATTATGAGTCTGAATCAAAAATTTGTTCTAAAACTATTTCTACAGTCAATAGCCTACGTATTTACTGGAATTTAGATGTATATAACTTTTATTCTATGTCAGGCCCGTAGGCCTGGAGGCATTCACGGGCAATGTCCCTAAATTTTGTTGTCAGGAAAAGTTTGTTTTAAACAAACACATCCGTAATAAAAACAAATCTTGCCCCCTAACCGTTTATTTTGCCCTCAAAACCTGGCTGCAGGCCTGCTTTATGCCAGCCGACACTTCCCAAACTTGTGACATTCTGAATTTTGAGTGCAAATGTTGGTTGTTTCAGTCCACATCATTTTTGCAGTTAGTTGACACAGGAATCTGTGACCTGACAGTTGCTGTTGTTATTGCTTTAGTAAAATCACGATGATAAGAAAAAAAATTTGTGGTGCGAGAAATTTTGACCGAACGATAAATTTTGACTTTTTTTACTTAATAACATTGGAGTCGCTCATGGTATCAGCGTGAAATTTGGTTTGTGGGTGTTTCGTAAGCTTTGAAAAAGGCAGACACTTTTTGACTTTACCACATAAGACGAGCAGCATAATTTCAACAACACATTATGCTTAGGAAATCCTTGAACAAACAACAAAATTCAGCTCAAGCACTCTTCTTGAACGTTGTCATTGGTGATTAAGCTTCACGTGGTACTTTGCAGTGGCGAGCTCCACGGGTGGTGAAAACCTTCTGTGCGAGCTTTAGCATGGCTTACAATTGCTTATGGTGGAACGTCTATTTCTCCCCTTCTAATGTAGACTCAGTCTTTTCTAGAAAGCTATTTTTGTCGATAGAAGTGTCCTTACGTGACATCCTAAGAAAAATAGAACAGTTAACAGCAACTTGCACTATAAAAGCATATTGTGCACATCTCACAACATGATATCAACCTTTAGTTTTTTAAAGAGAACAATCGCCTCAAACGAAAACGCTTATTAATGAAAACAATGACTGCAGAACACGTCCTGAAAACAACTGAGGTGAAGCGTCACATTTTGTTATAGATTGAGAACCTGGAACGTCCGAAAGACAGAGTGACCGGGAAACGCAGAGGCTTTTGTTTTATAACATTCGAAAAGGACGGCGTCATACAAGAGGTCATCAAGCATGGACAGTTCCATCGAATCGATGGGAGAGATGTAAGAGACGTTGTGTGAACGACAGAACGTAGCTCACGTTACTGCTAATCAAACCGACCGTACGACGTTCAGATCAGCCTGAAAGAAACGATGGCATTGCACCTTCCGAGTGTTTCTTGCATGCTCATGAAATAACGATTGGTTTGTACGTTTTGCGATTAGAGCATAAATTTGAAACACATGCAAGGTACGCATGGCTATTCAACTATTGTTGTCGACGATAAAGTGTCGCTAGAACTGGGAATTCACGAAGTTTTGTGCGCGCTTTTATTTGTATTGTTCCTGTTGTACAACTAGTAACGGTCTCCGGTACTTTCTAAATTTAGTGTAATATGTAAGCGTTAAAATATGGACGCTTCGTGTTGGAAATGGCCGCGCTTTTTCATTTCGCACTAAACAGCAGCGACCTCGTCTGGTCGACAAACAAGCGGCGAATGACCCGTGAACGTTCATAAAAGTCGCTCTTTCTGGCAAGAGCGTCGATCAGGGGTCTCCAAATTACGGCCCGCGAAGGTCTTTTGCCAATAATGAAAAAATGTTGGTACGAAACATTTGTTGATATGGTAGAATGTAAAAGGCCTATACCCCGAAGCAGTCACATGACGTAGAATGCCCGGCCCTCGAACTGTTGCGTAATAGCTTATGTGAACCACGGACAAAAAAGTTTGGACACCCCTGGCGTTGGTAGATCCTGCCGGTGGTACGTCATTGTCAGTCGTCGATCAATCTATTTGTTTTAATGTGTTGTGCTTAGTACGCAGCGTGACATAGCAGGATACAAATTACTTACCGCTACAACAATAACGAAGCGGTCCGAGTGTGTTCATACTATTCTTTAAAATATTTCCCAACGTTTTTAGTGTGAGTGCAAGGACGGAGTAGATCCGAAGAAGCAGGCTGGAAGAGGAAGAAATCAAGGACAAGACAGTACGTAGACCTGTGCAGTCGGTTTGTTTGTGTAGAAAAAGGTTTTGTTGATCTGCGGCTGACGCCGTTATTTTAATTAAACGCATTCAGTGCTAAAAGTTGTTTTTAAGCCTGATTCTTGCTGTTCATTCTTGTGCTTGTGATTCTTATCAAATGATTTCAGTTTGCGGTACGCTTGGTACTAGTTCCTGATGTACGGTACAAGTACCGTCAGTTTCCGATGGGCGGAATGGCACCGCTGTTTATGTTTCAATGCTTCAGATTTGCATTCGGGTTCACCGTCCATATTATCATGACGAGCGGTCTGTTAACGCGTAATCATAACTGCCCATTTATTCTTAGGCTACGTTGCGAAACTTGCGTCAAGGGGTTCATTGTTTTCTTCATTTTCGACGTATCTTCTGCGTGTTTTGCCTCAAAGCGGGTTTCTCGTGTGTCTGTCATACGCAACGGCGTTACCGGAACTTCTATTAGGACTTGCTTACAAGTCGAGTAACTACTGCGCAATTGCAGTTTTTGCGTAAAATTTCGAGTATTTAGCGGTGTTCTTTTTCTATCAGTGAACCTACCCGTGATTTTGTATCTATTATGGTTTAGACTCCACAGATTTAGCTCCATCTCGTATTTAAATTCAAGCGTTTCACAAAGTCTCACAGATGTTATGTGCGATTCGGTCCAAAAATGCACAAGTTGAAAGTCGCCGTAATAGCGTCGCGTTTACCATTCAAAGACAAAACAGAAAAGCAACACCTGCAGCTTCGCCACTCTGCCAGTCCAAAGTTCCTCAGCTTAACCTTACTATTTTTTTACACTCGTAGACTATGTAAACTTCGGACCGCCAGGTGGATTCAACCCATGGCAGCAGCAACAGTGGTTTGGTGGATACCCAGGTAAGGCAACTGCAGACTGGCCTCATGTGGCAAAACGTAAAGTATGAATCAATCGTGGAAGTCAATGTTATCTTCGTTTCTTTTTTCGTGCTTTATTTTAGATAATAAATCGTTGTAGCAAGTAGAATAACTTGTTGATGACTTCAGATTTGTGTTTGCTTCAAAAAATGACAAGTAGCCTGTACAGCGGCAACTTGCCCTCCCACCGCCTTCCGGTTGATAGGGTAAGGCCAATGACATGGATGGTTTGGTTTCTGTGGTCTGCGAAGAAACGCTGTGCGCAGTCAAAGTGTTTCGGCAAAACACAAATTCCGTTTATATACATTCTATTAAAAATATGCACTATATTTTATATATACATTTATATTACAATATTTATAAAAATAATAGAAATTCTATGTGGCAAAACACAAATATTCAGAGGTTCTATTTCAATAAGAGCTGATGATGCCCAGTTGGTAGGCGAAATATATACTCTGTAAGATCTTAGTGTCTGATTCTTTGCTGGGAAAGGATTCCTATCGTTAAACAGTGTTTCGGTAAAAGTGGTAAAGCAGCCGTGTGCGATGCCTTCTGCGTCCTGCTGCAGTCCTTGTTGCCCAAGCTGTGCCAGGGTCAGACCCGTGCGCTGCTCTCACTTCGAACTCGTTCGAGAAACGCGCGCGGAGTTTGCGGCTAAACGAGTTAATATGTTTTTTTCAGGTGGATACGACTACAGCAGTGGCTACGGTAGCTACGGGAATTACGGCAGCGGTTATGGGGGCTACGGCGGATACGGAAGCTACGGAAGTTACGGAGGCTACGGTGGTTACGGTTCGGGATACGGCGGTTACGGTGGAGGTGCGTCGTTTTGTTATATACTTTTCCGCGGTGGGGGGTCTTGCACAATAATCGCAGTCGTTGGCACGAGAAGCGGTTGTCAAATTTTAAATCGGCATTTTTTTAAAACTTGAATCGTGGTTCGTAGTGACGATTTTTGACTTGCTGCGCATGCAAGATGTTCGCTGGGCGCATCTCCACTTGCAGTGGCTTGCCGTTCGTATTGTCTAGGGAGCGTGTGGTTTTTCTATGTCGTTTCGTGTACGCGAAGTGGCCCAAAGCTTTTCTTGACTAAGTTTTTACCAACAACGGATCGATGAGCAAACTGGACAATTACTGCAGGAACGAATGAGTTAGATTGACAGGAAAAACAAGCTTGTCTTGAATCTCCAGATTCAAGAGCATTCCGACATTTCATTGCATCCTTGTGCCGTTTTCCTACAATGTTCACTGCGAACCGCGAACCAATCGGCTCGACTCATCTTGGTAGCTTTTTCCTTATTGCTGACTGTCACGTTTTATTACTTAGATTATAATCCGAACTCAATGCCAGGAGGTGGCATGCAGCAGCAGCAGCAGCAGCAACAGCAACAGAACTCCGGCGGCAAAGCGAAAACGGCGGGCAGGGGAGCGCAGAACAACTACAAACCGTACTGATTGACAGGTGAGGGACGTGTCCGTGTCAGTCATCGTTCCTATTTTCGGGCGCTAAGCTGAACCTAATGTTGCGATCGGAAAACCCGAGCAGCAAGTGCGCAAAGCTTCACACTGTGGCAGCAAGCAACAGTAGAGATCATGATCACTCTATTATTGCTTGTACGCCCCACATATATATGGGTGTTGTTCTTCGCGCACATCCCGTTCGTGGTGAATCCCGCATTCAACGCAACGCCAAAGGAGAGTTTGCAACACTAACATTGTGCGGGCGACACTGACAAAGTCGCCGTATGTTCAATGAGTGAAGCGCCGAAGTAGAGAAGTGCGTCAATGGCAGGACCCTGTGAGTGAGAGCTTGCAGCGGCTTGTCGTGCGACGTTTTGCGGACTTGACACAACAGTCGCGTTGTTTCGACTTAATCATTCAAAGCTTTCGTTGTTTGCAAGAGTTTGTGGTTGGCAACATTTCGTATTGGACTATTTTTACTCATCTTTGTTCTTAGCGGGAAACTGCGTTCTGCATGTCATATTGTTGTTTCTTTTGGTGCATGTGTTTGTGTAAAGTGCCGGGCACAACAAATCAAAGCAGCGCTTTGCAAAACGACAGCTGCGGCTGTAGTAATCTGCCGACGCGTTGCCACCAGCCATGCTTTGCGTTATCCGGTGATTCCATACAGTCTAAACATCCTGGTTGGAAAAAAGTAACAGTCACGGAAGGCCCAAACATCTAGGCCTCCTAAGTCCAGTAAAGTTTTCAAATTATCATCCGGCTGTGGCCGCATTGAAAGCGTACTCTGAAGCGCTGCTTTGAAGCTGATCTGTTGCAAGTGCTTATTGCTTAATATGTGAGTATAGTAGTGACTTATACTACTGACTCTAAACAAGGTTATTTTCTGTTCTGTTCACTTCTCATTTTCTCATTGATGATTAGGTCCCACGCTTGGCTGGTCACTGAAATCGCTCTAGCGACTTACCAAAGGGTTGCGGTACATGTGGAGTTGTTGTAAAAAGTTGCTAAAGCCCTTGTGTAAAGCTGTTGGCTGTCAGTAAACAGTTTAGAAGTATGATAACCAAAGTGTGTAGCCGGGTTGTTCGTAAGCTGTGTATAGTTGGGTTAAGAGTGCCTTTTCTAAAAGATAAGATTGTGCTGTGTGTAAGTTGTATAAAAAGTGTCGAGTAAGGCAAGTGTAGTAGTTCGAAAACAAAAGTAATCGCGACGGAAAACCACCTGGATGCTCCAGCACTGACCCAGAGAGCTTCGTCGCAAAAAGCCGGCAGACAGAGAGGTGTGCAGTTGTAAAGGCGACTATGATGATAAGAGTCTTTTATTTTTGCTGCAGTAAACTGTTGTGGAAGCTAACGGTGATGTAAAATCGTTTGTAGTGGGTAAGTGAAGGTATAAAGCAAACGAGTCGGCAGCTGTGTTTCGTGTGTGCTGTGTCGTGTTTTAAACGTGTGTGATTCGAACAGTCGGTGTGCTCGTGAAATTCTTGTTCTGCGCCAAAACGCCAGTGACATTTTGCGGTTCTGCTCCTACGGGCTTCTCTAAAACAAAAATTGCATTTTGGTCGGTTTGCGCCACATTCCCGTGGCACGACAACAAAATTGACCCTCCCCCCAAAACAACCGGCGGCCCGCATCTTCAGCGAAGTTAGGCACTGAACGGATAATTTTCGTATACGGTTTTTGTCTGGCCGAAATTTCATCTAGGTCCGGCTATTGGTTTTCAACTCTGACACCAGATGCTTCAAACTGACAATGATGTTATAAGAAGGGATGTCGGAGTAGCCAAATGGTAGTGAATGAAGCGGTTGAGATGTGTACACTGTGTTGTTTCAGCGATAATACCCATTACCGTGATTTGTCTCGTTGCTGCGTTTTTACACATAACGTCTAACTCAAAACTGGTTGATCAGTTTACAGATATATCTGGAACCATTGTATCTTTGACGTGTTCTACATAAATTTTGATTTTAAAAATACTGGTAAAACATTTCGTAGTTTTGGACGCCCGCGACACGTTGAAAGACTATGTTCGAAGTCAATATTTCCAGAGCATTTACTTGTGTACCTTAGCTCGGTTAGAAGAATAGGGTCGATACGTTTGCTCCGACATCCCTGGATGTCATACCGTTGTAGAAAAAAGATTGTGAAGTCAGATTAATACGACAAACCGGATCATCCCGAACGACCTACAGCTTGACGGAGTATTGCAAATGATCTCAGAGATCACGTGTCCATAGTTGACCCGGCAACGGCTTCACCGTGCATCATCAATCGTCACGAGCCCATCGACTGCTTTCAATTGCCTCAACAGCGTCGCCTGTCCGTTTATAACGCCGCTTATCATTTCAGGTTTGGAACGATCGTACTTGCTGTGGAGAGAAACTCGACCTTCGACGAGTGCGGAACTGAGTTGTCGCTTTTATTCTTTTCGTTGTAATCCCGTCTAACACCCCA
>JGI24159J19872_10013402_pt1 | contig 10655 bp, 8 predicted proteins | sample Ectturendosymbi4_FD_19872 | JGI IMG/M metagenome (IMG submission 19872)
CCACAATTCAAATTATCAGAGAACGCTGATAATTTGATTAAAACAGATACTTTGCAAACGATATCAGTAAACAAGTAAAATGAAAAAATGCGTTCATCCCACCGGTGTGCATGTGCACAAATTGCGCAACGCGTTTGAAAAGCGCGCTTGGTCATACTATCTCAAATGATTTCATTGACACAACATTTTTGCGGTCGAACGCTGCCAAGCTTCAGCTCTGCTGAACGCACATGTGTTGCTATGTTTTTCCTTAGATGGCCAAATGAACATGTTACAAGTAAGCTCTTATAGGCTGCAGGTGAAAATCCATGAACTACCAACCAAGAAAGAAAGTAAAACAAATTAGTTGAATTTTTAGCTTCACCACTTGGTAGTATTCATTTTTCTCTTCATTATCTAAACAATTCANACTACCCTGCCTTCAGTTATGTACAACAACCTTGCAAGGTGTAAGAATTAGTCGACATGGATTTTTTAATACAAAAGTTGCGATATAACGGCAGAACTCAACATGAATTGCTGTTACAAAAATCACTGCAGTTTAACTTCAATGCGACTGCGATTGGAATTGTATTTGTATGTTTTAAGGAATATTTGTTCCTTTTAAGAAATTTATTTGTACATTTAACGTTTTAACGAAGTTTACTACTATACGTAGAAGACCAAGCGAATCAACTGTGTTGTTTCAATTAATTGGATCAAAGCATTGCAAAGCAGTTGGAGAAGTATGACCAGAAACCAGATGTCGAGATTGTGACTGTGTACATAGGCATGCGGTTTCACCTGTACATTTTCTTCACCATGTTCTGCGTTCATTCGTTTTTTTTGTGTTTGTTTTTCTTCAACCAACGCCCACTATAATGCTAAGCGTTTGTTGACCGCATTAGATGTTTGAAAAAAAACTTAATACGTCAATCTTTGTAGCTATCATGAAATGAATAAACATGAATTAGGTAGAGCAATCAAGGAAAACAATAGTCATGCACCAGGAGGTAAGGATTCTACTGTACCTATCTACGCATGTTACACGTTTTTTAGAGCTGTATGAGCTGTCATAAAGATATAACTGGAAAATTTGCAATTGAAGAGCAGATAAAAGCTGATGCATCATTTTGAAATAGCTTTCTTTATCGATATCTGGCAGATGAATGCAAGATACTATCAACTTATGCCCTAGGTACAGTGGCTGATCCAGATCAGGCGTTTGGGAGGGGCAACCAAATGGGGGCCAAAAAACGTCTTCTCTTAATTAATAAAAGCCCAAGATTGTCTGCAACAATCGTTGAGTACAAAAAAAGTGGTTACTGTTTCTTGACTGAGTATCACACAAAAATGGTATACCGTTTCTAAACTACACATTACTGAGAACACTGTTGATGTCCCAAACAATCTCTTGTATTGTGTCTACAAAACGTATTTAAAAGATACGCTGCGCACTACTGTTTGACAGAGTTTTGGCTATTCCTAGATCAGACAAACACAATGTCTAAAACGTATTCCCGAACTAGTTAGAAGTAGAACGTTTTCATTAAACTGAAAAAAACCGACAACCCAAGTCGCACGATAGGAGTCTAATAACTAGCTAAATGAGGATCCCGTTTTTAGACAAGTTTGTGCAGTTACATATGAAGGACATGCAGTAGTCCTTGCCGAAGCGACAATTCAAAAACAAAACATGAAACGAAAGGCATTTGCTATGAAAATATTCCCGTTTTAGATATCTGAGGTGGCTATAGTGAAAAAGGATTTCATAATCCCGTGATAGATTCACACTGTGCCTATAAGCACATTGCCCTTAAACATTTAAGGCCACCTGTAAAGGAGGAATTTCAATTAAGTTTTTAATACCGTTTCACATATTTCGACATTGGATTCCTGATGTGAAGAAAAAGGCACCAATCTCACTAGAGCAGGAAATGAAAAAAGTTGTGACACTGTTTAACAGAAGTAAGAGCAAGCGGACCGAGCCCCCCTAAGTTCACATCGATATCCCCCAAACTCAAGCTCTTGTGTCCTCGATGAAGTTATTTTCCAATTCATTATATATCACTACGAAGCCCCCCAAACAAGTTTAAAACCACCCCCAATGTTGTTGATTTGTCGATGGATCTGCTTCTATCCAGCCAGGTCAGAAAACACAGGTGAGAATCAAACTATGACCAACATCAAACCATCAATCTCCGCCAATAGAGTCACAAAGTGAAAACGTTAAAGTTTTCACCCAGAAGATTGATTTTCGGCTGAAATTTATGTGATGCAAGTGGAATGATCCAACCAACAAGCTTCGCATTTTGCTATTGATTAAAGATTTCCTCAACCGTGCTAAATTTGTTTTTTCATGGCGGGGTGAGTTGTCTACAGGTTTGCAATGAAACAAAAGAATCCAAACCACATAACCACCAATCACTCCTGCTGGCGCGTAGGCAGAAACGCAAGTGGTAATATTGATGAGTAATTGGTAAACGATGTCCAGTCAGACGTTATTAGCCGTTTGCAAACATTTTGTATTGTATAACGTTTTCTCAACCACCGTAAACTTACGCATGCATGGTAGTTATTTAAAACACAAATACATGAAAGAACACGATTATGTTAGCGCCATGCCTTTCTACGCCTGCCACTTATCTATCTTCTGCACATAATTATTTTGATGAAACGTAAGCCCAGATATGTGTTACTAGTAAAGAGCACAAGCATGGATGGCGTCATCACAGTTGTTGTAATATAGTGTTGAGANGACTTCCAACTAGATCGATTTATTAAATGCATCAGAGAGTGGGAGGCTGCAAAAGACCAGGGGTCATTTAGGCTGCAGACTTCCCTAAGNCGACGCTGTTTACAGTGTAAAGGCAATAGTTTATACCCAGACGAAGTATTCGTATTTAATTGAAACTGTCGATAATGGTTTAACTTGCTTGCTGGTGATAACGAAACTCATATGTTCATGCTGATTAAATGTTGGATCTAAGATCATGTTTGTAGTATTTTAAAATAAATCCTTTCGTTGATTTAAGTACTTTTGCATTTAAAAGGAAACATATACGATTTCTGCAAGGTTTCATAGCCTGACCGCATTGTTTCGAGACTGGAACTACCAAGACCAAACGGATTAGACCGTAAAGTCGCGTACCCAATGATACCGAAGTAAATTTTCCATGATTGTAAATCCTGAGGATTCGTCTTAGAAACAACTGTAATAGCAGTAAGTTAAAAAATTGCTCTGCGTATAAGGTTTAATATGAGAAATGCGATACCGTAATTAATGGAAGAAAAAGCATTGCAGGCAAGATGAATCCTCCAGAAAATATTGGTTTAACGTGGCCATATAAAACGTTTGCTGTTTTCACACATTTCGAAAATATTCGTGATAGTTAAAGAGGAAAGTCGTCGAGAGTCATGAACTATAGTGCAGCTCTGCAATGGCGTCACAGAATTTAAGCAGGTTGAGAACAAGGCGTCCAATCATGTATTTTGGAATGCATTTTGAATCGATGTGATGATACATGCATGGAATGGAAATTCGTTTACTGTTCGGTGGACATATTATTCGCTTTGAGACTAACAACTCTTTTCTGAAAGGGTTTAATGCGACCAATTGTGGTGAGCGTAACAGAAACCAAACATAGTAAGACACAACAGCGATGCCTCATTCGCTAATTTTCATAGTAACTACGCTGAATAATCCAAATCAATGCACGTGATTAATGCACACCAACAAAATAGAACACCAAAAATGTTTCTAGTACCCGAGTTACGCATTTTTATTACGCTGTAAGAAGGGTTAAAACGGCTTATGTTTTATTTCTAATGGAATTGATGACCAGTTTTCTATTGCACTATACTTTATCATTTTCACACCTGAGTTTGAACGTGTTTTTGGTAAAGCGCTTTGATGAGTTTTACTTTGTCTCGTATTATACGAATCAAAATTTGTGAGTTTAAAATGATTGTTAAAGGTAGCCCGTAGTTGATAGTTTTTGTATTTGTACATGAATTTGCTCACTTTAATACTCGAGCTTTTGGAGAAGGTTTTCATAAAAGTCTGTCTTGGCGTGCAAGGTGTGGAATGGTTATTGCGAAAACCGTATTGTTTCTGAATGAAGAAGTTGCTTTCGGTAATATTCATTCAGTCTTAAGTAAAACGCAACAAAAGTAGTCTGGAGTTATGTCATCAATTATTGATTTCCTGGTCTTGTGTTACAAGGTCAGATAAATGCAAAACACGCGAGATTATTTAAGCATCCGAAAGAGCAATGATCTGATATTATTTTGCATATTCGTATATACCAATGCACATTTTTGTGCAATTGTTTGCAAATGTGTCATAATATTGGAAGGTTGGTTGATGTGTCAATTACAAAAAAAATGAAGAGGTAATTTTCTGGACGTTACCCTCTGTTTAACGACGGAGTTTGACCCGTCATCGCGCGCCGTCATCATGTGGTGTTGTCAGCACTTTTGTTCTAAGTTGTCCAGCTTTGTGGCCCAACTGGCTAAGCATATGAAACTCTAGGAAATTCAGATTTTTAATTTTGCAATTTTATTGCTAGTTGTAAATGTTATCTATACTTGTTTTTTTAAGTGCCAACATTTTGCCAGTAATGTTTGCCTTACGGTTTTACAGGACTGAAGATGCGCTTGAAAACGCGAAACTAATTTTCCTATGAAATAAACTGTTATCAATTTACAACTATGGAAAAATAGATACGTGCAAGTTTCAATCATCGCAAAAGTATGAAAGCAGAAACAAGCTAGCAGCTTCACTGCAAGCTTGCCGCGAGGCTAGAGGTGATTTTGTCGTTTTTTGGACAGAGTTTTAACCTGAAATCAATCGGACATGTATGGAAATAAGTATATTTGCTAAATGTATAAATTAAGTGCAAGACAAAACTGCTAAATATCGAAATTTTCCGAAATATAATGTGTGCTTGTGGTTTCGAAAGGTTTCTGGTCACTGTTTATACAATTGCAAATAAACAACAAAAATTCCTATCTGTTCAAATAACGGAATTTATGAATGATTTAGGTGGATGATTATGGAGTAATTTGCTTTGTTGGTGCAATCTGGGAGAATCATGATCTGGAGAATCGGAAAGATATATTTCAAGGCTTCAATCCAAACCTTGTTTCCGTCAGGGTTTTATGTAAGATCGTGGAAGAGGTGAGAGCTCTGTTTTTAAATTACAATCTTCCAAGTGAGAATGATTGACATCTTGTCCATATGTTTTCCGGTAATTTTGGCTTGCTGCATTAAATCAAACAAAATGAAAACATCAGTTGGATGTTGTTTATAAGGTGGAGGGAGATTGAGAAAATTTTGAGAAAAGCACAACATTATTATCATATGAAAGTAAAACATGGTTTACACTTTTACACCGGCTGCACTTTTTCAGGTTAACAGTAAAAGTGCCATCGTATTGTGATGTCCCCAACTGAAACCGATTCTGTGCTATATACTGCATAAAACAAAAATCACCTTATTGGTATGTTCAATTATTTAACATAGCATCAATGCCATTGTTTTTACAAATTGAAGAAAACTTTTCGGATTTAAAAGTACCTTTTCAAATCTAACATGTTTTTGTTTAAATTGAAAAAAAATTGTGCGTTTTGTGCTTTCACAATGAGTTCATCCATTATTCTGAAATCATAATCCCATACATAGCAGCGTTTCCTCAGCATCTCTGGGTCACTAACCCCTAGCATATCCTAATAAAAGTTACGAACCACTGAAAACGTTATCACATTCACTGACTCCTCATTAGGGGTTCACGGACGCCAGATTAAGAACCTGGATCTTTTAGGACCACCAATAGCTATTCGATTTCAATTTACATATTTATTGCACTGCCAAACCACTTTACACTTGAATTAACAATCACTTACAGTCAAACGTTCGCAAACACCATTATTTTATAAATTGCGCAGTTAATGCTATTCGACATGTTTGCACTTCGAGAAGATGAATGCTAAAAGAAACAGTTGTCCCTTTTTCCGTCAGAGCATTACGTTTTTCAGCTGTCTCTTGTTGTATAGGCACACAGAAAAGACTGCCAACATTGCTATGGAAACTCCCATTAAACAAATATATTGATCCAGAGTTCAGAGATTGAGAGGGCTGCATTTATTTCTGAAATTAATGTTCATCATCGCGGCAGTTGCCAGTTGTTTTAATTTTAAGCGAGTCAAGACACTCATCTGCTAGTGACATTGGCTTCATTTACTTGCCAACCATTCGTCTATATTCAAATTGACCAGGCCACCAGTATGAAAACGTGATCCACCCCTATTCAACCAGTCAGCCTTGTAGACTTTAAATTTTTGACTTTGTTTCCATGTATTTTTATTGGCTTTATTGATATTCAAGATGAAGTTAAAATCTGCAAGACAAAGTTGAGGAATCTGCTGTGGAAAGGAAATTGCAAATTTTCTATTATGGTTGAGTAAAATATTAAATTCATGCGAAAATGCAATGTGTGAGAGTCAGAGAACGGAGACATAAAATTACTTTATGGTATCTAAACTGCATCCACTTCTCATTCTGATGCGACATTGAATAGTTATGAAAGTCGAACTTGAACTCAATAAATCTTCTTACTTGTACATTTACAGTTAGAAACACTGATGTCATCAAATTTTCCAATTAAGTTGGTTAAAGCCATGCTGAAACGTCTTTCCAAAGCTGTGAACAATGAATCAATCGCGCTGGAGGAAGCAAAGCTGTTGGGAGAGGAACGACAAAGGCTGAATGAAGTGGTTTGTCGCCTCAAAGAAAACAATCATCTGCACGATCTGATGCTTGATACAATGCATGACGTGAATTATCAATAGATTGTTTAGATTTCAAAAGAAAAAATGAATCTGGGAAAACAAATCACCCTGGAAAAGAGTCAGAATTTTATATGCGCCTTGCTAGAAAAGTTTTATCACGCACAAGCTTAATGACAAAGAAATTTAACAATCTTGATTGTAAGTGCAACGTTTTTGAATGTTAAAAAGTTATCTGAACTGTCCTTGAAACACAAACGGATGTTCTCAGACAAGAGAACAATGCCCTCCAAACTGGAATTCATAAACTGAACCCAAAACATTCCTCTCAAAAACGTTACTCAACTTTAAAAGATCAAAACACAGTGCTGGCCAGTGATCTTCCCATCTTCGAAAAAAAGCTTATGTTCTGCAACTTGAGAGGGATCGCGGTTTTAATATGTGGAATAATTTAGGAATATCAAATGTTTCAAAAACGAAGAAATTTGTTATGTTTTACGTCCCTGTGCAGTTTAAATAGTTTGAAAGATATTTGCTCACTGCAGGCTTGTGTATGTTATGTGTTTATTTTCATTGCGAACAGTTTGATCAAATAGACACACACAATTTGAAATACTCCTGCAACTACCTTCTCTTGAGAATTGTTCATGGCAATAGTACGTGTTTTTTCTGCGTTTGTTTAAATGTCAACATTCGATAGCAACTTTTATACTGGCTGCGCAGAACTGAAGATGTGTTAAAAACACGAAAATAGTTTTCTTGTGCAAATAAATTGCGACATCATACGCTTGCGTGCGTCATTGCTGTGACCATTACTACTCCTGAAACCAATACACTGTTCAGAGAACGGTATATTCGGTTTCAGTGGTCTGTAACAACATTAGGCACCTTTCAAAGGGTGATTGAAAGTCGTTTTAGGGTTGTGTGCTGAGCCAGGAGGGAAATTGTTCATTTCTGTCAAACTCCCGCCTTCCAGCCTGTTTTGCAGTGTCACATTCTGACGGCCTGAGCAGCAAACGCTTAAGCTTCATACTGTGGCAGCAAACAATAGATATCAGGCAGTTCTCACTGTTATTACATGTTCGCGCCACTTAAATGGAGGTGTTTTCCTTAGCGCACATCCTTTGATGGTGCATCGTAAAGTTACGCTTCCCTGACCGATTCCTTCAACAGTGTTGTTGGAACCACCGATTCTGTTACTTGGAAATGAAGTGAAATAATAACATACTGTACCAGTGAATCTCTACAGGGGATCACCATGATAGCTTATCTTATCTTAAGGTGCCGATTAATGCTAAGGCCAACCAACTTGTTACGCAAATTGGGAAATGAAGATAATTGCAGTATTCGTTTCCAATAACGGTGTTATCAATAGGACCATGGGAGGCCCACGTGGTCCTTGCAGGCTACTTGATGGTCGCAGACATTATGCTGGTGACCCCTGAACAGTGGCGTGAGGTACACAGCAGTGAACGTATCGAGTGCAAGGCGTCAGGGCAAGACCGACTCTCAATGCGTAACCGTCAACAGATGAGACTGCAAAGCAAGTAACACATTGTGGCGTAACGCACAGTGGGCAAGGGGGCGAGCCGCCCTCCCCCCCTGGCAAGCTAAATGTAAAAACTGTGCCCCCTTTGGTTGACATTTTGATATTTAGTAATTTGTTATTTTTTTCGTTTTGTAGCAAGTATAGACATCCACGACAACCAGAGATTCACTTTCATTTCTTAACTTTTGTTTACAATTCTGGCTAGTAGGACCCCTACGGTGACCAGTGGGCCCCTTCAGCTAAGCTTTGCCCACCCTGTCTCAAATCTCTAATTACGCCACTGGAAACATAGTTTTCCAAATAATGCCATTGTCGTTCGACTTGTGCATTTCCTGTAGGATGGTAAGGAGTCGAGTTACTGGTTGCTACACCAACACTGCGGAAATAAGACCGCACTTCATGGGATACGAATGATGAGCCTCGGTCTGAGTGAATATAGGTGGGCACGCCGGTTATGACAAACAGCTGACTGAGGCATTATATAACAGTGGAATTGTTATGTTTTGGCAAGGAAAGGCAAATGGAAATCTTGAATATTCATCAAAATAGGTGAGTATGTATAGGTTCCTAGATTTGGATGGCAAAGGTCCCTTAGGATCTATGATTTGGTTAAAGCAACCAAGCCGATGGAGCGCCAGAGTCATTGGTTGCGATTGATGGAATTGTGGCTTATTTTCTGCATATATACGACAATTTTGACAGACTTTGCGATCTTCTGTGTAGAACTGCAAATTCATGGTTCTGACAAAATGAAACAATCGTGTTGTTCCAGGGTGACTTAAATGAGAATGAATCTCTTCCATTTTGACATGTTTGGTTGATCGATGCGCTGAAGGCTCTGGTTGGGGAATCTGCACTAACATTGAATTTACCAGGCCGATAGCGTGTACTTTAGCTTAAGGATGCCAGCTCAATCCTCCAGCTTTGAATTTTATTGTCTTTGATTTTGCTTCGGCGACGATTATCCAACATGAAGGCAACAAATTGTTGATCAGTGACTAATTCGAAGTGCTGACGTAAAAGAAGGTCTTTCCACTTCGTGTAACTTTGATGATTGCTGTTGCTTCTTTTTCGACAGCTGGATACAACAGTTCACCTCCTTGTTAGTGTAACTAAGATGGCCACATCTGACGCGTCGCATTCAACCACGAAAGGAAAGGTGTCAATGGAATGAAGAGATGCATTTACTAACTCATTTAAGGTCTGCAAAAGCGCGGCATGCCTCTGTGTCCAATGGAAAAGAGTGTAAAGATGCACGTGGTTAAACTTTGTCGGAAAACTTCAGTATCCATTTCGCATAATAGGATAGCATTGTTAATACCCGTTGGAGGGCTTTCTTATTTTGTGGAAGAGGAAAGTTTGTTTTTAGGCGATCTGGATCTGGCTTGATGATTTTATGGTTGATTTGATAAACGTTGATTTGAGTGGTAGACTGTACGGATTTATCTTCATTTATCGTTAAATTGCGACGCCTGAAAGCATCGAGCAATTTTGCAACATTGGAGTCGTGTTCCTCCTGTGACCGACCGCAAACTATTGTATCATCCTGATAGGCGTTGACACCCCATAAATTTTCTTCCTCCAGAAAGCAATTGATTGCTCGTTGAAAATTAATGTCGCCATTGGTGACGCCGAAAGGGATACGTTTGTATTGCCATAATTTTCTGTTTGCTTCGAAAGCAGTGCACTTTCACTCAGAGGGCAGTATAGGAATTTGATGGTAGGCAGATCTCAGGTCAAACTTCGAGAAGACAACGTACTCGGCAAGTCTATGAACCAAGTCATCTGTGCGAGAAAAGGGGTAAGCGTCGAATCCCGTTTACAAGTTAATGCTTTGAGAATAATCCACACACATTCGGGTCTTCCCGTTCGTTTGCACAACTACAGCTTGCGCAGGCCATGGCGAGCGGCTTGGTTCGAAGATATCATCTTTTTGCAGTTTGTTGTCCAATAAATTGTCATCTTTATTGTACTTCGTAGATTTCACTGCTATAGGTTGACAATTTCCTGGCAGATTGGGAAACAAACTTTCGGGCACAAGAGGCTCAGGTAGGGCACAAGACGCATGCTTAGCAACGATTAGGTCTTTCTTTAAACCATCATACTCGCTTATGTCTTCTGTCCAGCTTTTGAAAAGCTTGCCAAAGGATTAGATCACAACATAGGTTCTCGATGACGCCAAAGCGAACCTTGTAAGTGTTATTGTTGACAGTTCTTTCTAAAATGCATATTCTGAGAATGGTAGACGTTTGACCAATTTGAGCCATTGACACCTCTTGCCTACAAGGCAAAAATTTTGCATTCAACAAGCGAACAACACCTCATATAATTATCAGAA